>JGI25329J36429_1000009_pt1 | contig 137618 bp, 123 predicted proteins | sample HigsolmetaAR204D_FD_36429 | JGI IMG/M metagenome (IMG submission 36429)
TTTTTTCTGCAGTTCTTGTATTACCGCGTCTGCATACTGCTTGCGCATCATACGCTTCTTCATCCGCCAACTGATTGTCGGGTCCATTATATGTCGACTCCTATCGGTTCAATGTTCCGGAAAACCGGATTTTGCCGACCGCAGAAATTTTATCTACAAGGATTTTATCCTTGCGCATACCTTTCTTTTCAAACTTCTTGTAAGGCTAGATAACATCCCCNACTCTTTATAGTACCATATTTTAAGCCATTCTTTGTAACTAATAACAAGGAGCAGGCCGGAGAGCAGGAAATGGCTGAAAAAACTCGGTTCGATGCTCGGCACAAGATCAATCCGTATATGTNTATTATTCCTATAGCTGTTGATCCCTTAATCGGCTTGAGGGGCTCCGCTTCCGAAAACGTCAGTGCAGTTTTCTGGAAGCGGCCGTTTTCGCCTGTTTCAATCCTGAAACTCAGCCCTAACTTCGGCCGCGGCCTGTACAAGATTGTGAAGGCTTGCCCAAGTTTCAGCTTCTCCCCGAGTCTTCAATCCGCAATCCGGATTCACCCACAAGCCTTCAGAACCGATGGCTCGGACCATCCGCCGTATGGCTTGCTTCAATTCCTCTACATCNGGAATGCGGGGAGAGTGGATATCATAGACACCCGGCCCCACATTTGTCTGAAAACCGCTCTCCCTCAGTGTTTCGACGATCTCCAGATTGGAACGGGAGGCTTCGAAGGTGATGACATCCGCATCCATGGCATCGATCTCCCGAATCATGTCNCCGAATTGGCTGTAGCACATATGGGTATGAATCTGCGTTTCCGGCTTGACGCCGCTGTGCACGAGCCGAAAGGCGGGGATCGCCCAGCTCAGGTATTGTTCATGCCAATCCGACTTGCGGAGAGGCAGCTTCTCCCTGAGCGCTGCTTCATCGATTTGAATAATGTCGATGCCATGGGCTTCCAGGTCCAGCACTTCGTCGCGAATGGCGAACGCAATTTGGAAAGCAATTTCTTTTGGAAGGATATCCTCCCGAGGAAACGACCAGTTCAGGATCGTCACGGGGCCTGTTAACATGCCCTTGACGGGTTTGTCCGTCAGATGATTGGCATATACGGCGTATTCAATGGTGATCGGCCGGGATCGGCGGACGTCTCCCCAGATAATCGGCGGCTTGACGCACCGGGTCCCGTACGACTGCACCCAACCGTTATCGGTAAAAATAAAACCTTCCAGACATTCGCCAAAGTATTCGACCATATCGTTTCGCTCGAATTCTCCGTGCACGAGCACGTCAAGGCCGATTTCTTCCTGGTGCCTAATGCACTGTTGGATCTTGTCCAAGATAAACTGCTTATACTCCGTTTCGGAGATGGATTTCTTCTTGTAAGCCGCACGGTTAACCCGCACATCCCTCGTTTGCGGGAAAGATCCGATAGTGGTAGTTGGAAGCAAGGGCAAATTCAAGTTGTTCTTTTGGATCGCTTTCCGTTCCGGTAATGCCGGCAAGCGGGTGAAGTCGCGCTCCGTCAAAGCGGCTATTCTTGCCCGGACGCTCTCGTCCGGTACGCAACGTACGCCCGCAAACCGTTCTTCATTTCGTTTGTACCACTCCGTCTCAAATGGACTAACGCTGGACAAGATCCGCTTCAGTTCTGACAACTCCCGAAGCTTCTCCTCAGCGAAGGCGAAGTGTCGGGTATATTCCTCAGACAACCGGGTTTCACGCTTGACTGAATANGGCACATGCAGCAAGGAACAGGACGTTCCAATGACGACATTCCGGGCATAACGCTGAATGTCCTGTATCGTCTGCAGCGCAGCAGCGTAGCGGCTCGTCCAGATGTTCCGGCCGTTTGTAATTCCCGCGAACAGCGTTTTGTCCTCTGCAAAACCATACTCCCGCAAAAGCGATAGGGTCTGTGTGCCTTCCACGAAATCCAGACCGATGCTGTCGAAGGGCAGTGTCTGAAGTGTTTCATAACAGTCACGAACATCGCCGAAGTAGGTTTGGACGAGCACTTTCACACCATTTTTGGCGGACAGCAACGGACGGTATATCTCTGTAAACAAGCGGATGTCCTCCGGTGTCAAGTCCGTCACCAGATACGGCTCATCCAGTTGAATCCACCGGGCGCCCAGTTTCCCGAGCCGATTCAGAACATCCTGATAGGCCCGGACGATGTCGGCTATAACATGCTCCACCCGCTTGCCCCCGGTAAATTTAGCCAACTTAAGCAAAGTGAAGGCACCGACAAGCACCGGTTTGGTTTCCAATAGCTGCCGCTTGGCTTCCTCGAACTCGTCGAATATTTTACTTCCTGCAACCTGAATCTGCGCGGTATCATCGATCTCAGGCACCAGGTAATGGTAGTTGGTGTTAAACCATTTCTTCATGGCCAGTGGTTTCACATCGCCCCGCGGCCCCTGATACCCCCTTGCCATCGCGAAATACGTATCGAGAGAATCTAGTTCCAGCGCACGGTAACGATCCGGAATCAGATTGAACAAGACGGCCGTATCGAGCACATGATCGTAAAAGGAAAAATCGTTGGAAGGAATGAAGTCGACCCCGTGAACTTTTTGCACGTTCCAATGCGCGCTTCGGAGGTCAGCACCAATCCGGCTCAACTCCTCCGAGCCGATCTCCCCCTTGAAATATTTCTCAACGGCAAACTTTAATTCCCTTGAAGCCCCGATTCTCGGATATCCTATGACAGACGTCTGCATCCTCATTACACCTCTTACAGTTGTTTACACCAGATTATAGCAAGTGGGATGAGGTATCAGGTAATACGCAGTTATTATTACCGCCTATAGTTTTTTTCTATGGGAACAAGGCGTAGTCAAAATGGCTGAAACACCGTTTGATCAATATATTGATGGAGTGTTGACAGAATAACGCTATATATTGTGTTTTTGTTGATTTTTAATGAATAATGTGATAAGATGGATTCATCTCACTCAATTGAATATGGTTGTTTTGGTCAGGTACTGCGAAGGCAGTTTAATAGGGAAGCCAGTGCGAGTCTGGCGCTGTCCCCGCAACTGTAACGCGGACGAACGTTCAATCCACTGTGTAGAAATACATGGGAAGGGAACGGGAGGAAGATGCGAAGCCAGGAGACCTGCCTGATCGAAACAGAGTTTCCTTTCTTCGGGGATTGAGATAAGGAACGGCTCGGCGTTTGTTGATGGTTGGCTGTGTCTTGTTTCATATTGTTTTGATATGGAACGGGCCGGTTGTTGTCAGCTGTCTTTGCNCTTGTCGTTTCCAGCACCCTTGTTGAGAGGGTGCTTTTAATTTCGTTTGGCAAGTGGTTGGATCGCTTGTCGTATCGCTTGCTGGAAGTCAGCGGTTGAATTAAAACTGCGAAGATTAAGAGCTACGCAGGTTAGAACTGTAAAGACTAGAGCGTAAGGATCAGAGCGTGAAAGGTGTTTGCTTACATAAAGGAGGATGCTNACCATGAAACTGTACACGAAAACTGTATGCCCGAGATGCATTTGGATTAAGTCTGAAGCACAGCGTTCCGGCAAGGATGTAGATATCATTAACATCGATCTTGATGANGAAGCTCGGGAACACCTGATCAGCGCTGGCATTATGACGGTGCCGGTATTGGAAGCGAATGGACAATTCTGGCATCAACCCGAAGACATTTTGGAAAAGCTGGGAGGCGCGCAAGGATGATTGCTTATGCCAGCCGCACGGGCAATGTCCGATATATTGTTTCGCAATTGCAATTGCCAGGGATCGAAATTGACGAGAATACGATAGTCGAAGAACCTTTCCTNCTANTGACCTATACCGATGGTTTGGGTGATGTNCCGTCCACTGTTCAACGATTTATGGACAAAAACGGAAAATATTGCATAGGCGTGGCAGCAAGCGGAAACCGCAATTTCGGACACCACAACTTCGGCAAGGCTGGCGACAGGCTAGCGTCACAATGGAACATCCCGCTGGTGAGAAAGCTGGAGCTGCGCGGATTTCCCCAGGATTATGAAGCAATCAGGCNATTTTACCGCGAACATATNGGCGAAGGAAAAGGGAGTGCAGGAAAACATGAAGTCGTATTTGCGGCTAAACAATGAAGTGCTGCATCACTACAAACATACNGGTAAACTGGATCTGGCCAAGGACAAGGAAGCGGCACGGCGTTATTTTCTGGAATACGTGAACGTTAAAATGCGTTATTTTATCGATGTGGAAGAAAAAATCCGCTATCTTGTGGAAGAAGGATATTACGAGAAAGAGTTCTTGGAACAGTACGATATGGCGTTTATAGAAAAGCTTTTCCAAAAGGCATACAGCTACCATTTCCGCTTTCCGTCTTTCATGAGCGCGAGCAAATTTTACGACAGCTATGCGATGAAAAGCAGAGACGGGGCGGAAATTTTGGAGAAGTACGAGGATCGCATCGTCATTATCGCCCTGTATTTGGCTCGCGGCAACAAGGAATTGGCTGAACGGGCTGTCGATGCAATGATGACCGCCTACCAACCGGCGACACCAACGGCGCTCAACAGCGGCAAACGATCCCGGGGAGAGCTGGTCAGCTGCTTCAAGTTGTCGATGGACGATTCGATGAACAGCATTGCGGCCAATATCGGCTACTGTCTGGAACTGTCCCGTCTTGGAGGGGGCGTAGGCGTCAATCTGACGGACATCCGTCCGCTGGGCGATCCAATCAAGGGCATTCAAAACCGTGCCAGCGGCGTCATGCCCGTGGCCAAGCTGCTGGAAANTGCCTTTTCCTATTCCAATCAGCTTGGGCAGCGAAACGGCTCGGGANTCGTGTATCTGAACATTTTTCATGCTGACATTGAAAGTCTCATCTCCGCGAAAAAACCGAATGCCGACGAGAAGATCCGCCTGGCGACCTTGTCCACGGGCATTATCGTGCCGAGCATTTTCTTCGAGTTGATGAAGCGGGATAAAGATATCGTGCTGTTTAGCCCTTATGACATTTATCAGGTGTATGGCAAACGGATGTCGGAGATCAGCATGAGCGAAATGTACTATGAATTGCTGGATAACCCGAACATTCGCAAGCTGAAGCGGATCAATGCCCGAAAACTGTATACGGAAATCAAGAAGGCTCAGTTTGAATCCGGCTATCCTTTTGAAGTGTTCGATGACAACGTCAACGTCCAGCATCCGCTGCGCCGATTGGGACGGGTGAAGATGTCCAACCTTTGTACAGAAATTTTTCAAGTGCAAGAGACCAGCGTCATCCATGACCACGGTATAGAGAACGAGTATGGGATGGATGTATCCTGCAATCTCGGCTCTCTTGACATTCACAAGGCGACGCAGACGGATTTTGAAGCGCTCGTGGATACGGCCATGCGACTTTTGACCAATGTTTCGCTCATGACCAACATCCGCAATGTGCCGTCCGTCAGCAAGGCGAACCGGCTCATGCACTCAGTTGGGCTCGGGGTCATGAATCTGCACGGGCACTTGGTTTCGCAAGGATTGGAGTACGCCTCGGAGGAGTCGATCCTGTTTGTCGATGCGTTCATGGAGGCCTTGAATTACTATACCCTCCTCGCATCAATGCGGCTTGCTCGCGAGAGGAAGGAGACATTTTACGGTTTTGAAAAAAGCGATTATGTGGACGGTTCCTATTTTGATCGGTATGTGAACAAAGAAGAGAGGGAGTTGCCGGATTCAGTGATGCACGCATTGGGGAAGGTGCCGCTCATTACGCGACAGATGTGGCGTGAGCTGAAGGAACAGGTGATGGAGCACGGACTGTTTAACGCATATAGGCTTGCTGTGGCTCCGACGGGCAGCATTTCCTATATCCGAAACTGCTCGGCTTCCATCGCGCCAATTACGGAAAGGGTGGAAATCCGCGATTACGCGGACAGCCGCACCATTTATCCGATGCCGTTTTTGAACGATGAAAACAAGCATTTATATAAGGAAGCGTATGAGATCGACCAGTATCGCATGGTGGATCTGTACGCGGCAGCGCAAAAGCATGTGGATCAGGGCATTTCCATGACGTTGTACGTAACCGATCAATGGACGACGGAACGTTTGGCCCGATTGTATATCTATGCCTGGATGAAGGGAATCAAATCGGTCTATTATGTGCGGCAGCGGCTGCAGACGATTGAGGAGTGTGTGGCATGTTCGATTTGAAGCGATATGAGGCGGTGAACTGGAACCGGAATGGCCAGGATTTGGTTAAGGTGTTTTGGGACCAGCAATGGAAGCAGATCTGGTTTCCCGAAGAAATCGCCGTAAGCAAAGATGTGAAGCAATGGAGACAATTTGACCATCAGGAAACGTATAAACAGGTATTGGGCGGACTCACGCTGCTCGATACGATTCAAACGAATATCGGGATGAACGAAATCGCCCGATTTGCGCCCGATTTGCAGGAAAAGGCTTTGTATACGGTGTTTGCCTCCTNCGAGGCGATTCACGCCAAATCGTATTCGTACATTTTCACTACGCTATGTACGAATAGTGAAATCGATGCCATCTTTGAATGGGTCAAGCGCAATGAATATTTGCAATACAAGGCGAACCGGATCAGCGATGTCTATCGTTCGATTCAGGACAATGACCCCGTTTCCCTGTGGAAAGCGATGTTTGCTTCGGTCATGCTGGAGTCGTTTCTGTTTTATTCCGGTTTCTTTTATCCGCTTTATTTGGGCGGCCAAGGGATGCTCAGAAACAGCGCGGAGGTCATTTCTCTTATCCTTCGGGACGAATCGATCCACGGGGTTGCCGTCGGATATTTTGCGCAGCAGCGGTTCAAGCAATTTCCGGATCAGTTGAAGGAAGAATTGACGGTCTGGGGCTATGAATTTTTGCTCGATTTGTATCACAATGAAATGGCATATACGAATGATGTGTATGCGGAAACCGGGCTTAGCCCGGAAGTGAAAAGTTATGTGCGTTACAATGCCAACAAGGCGCTGATGAATCTTGGATTGGACACGATGTTTCCCGATGAGGAGATCAATCCGATCGTCATGAATGGTATTCGGAATGAAGGTTCAACCTACGATTTCTTCTCACAAAAAGGTTCGACGTATGCGGTAGCCAAAGTCGCTCCCATCACTGATGAAACGTTTCGTTTCTGACGTCAAGGGGACGATTGCATGACCTTGCAACAACTTAAATATATTCTCGCCATCGTGGACTGCGGTTCGATCAGTGAGGCGGCCAAGCAACTCTATATTTCGCAGCCAAGTTTGTCCAATGCGGTGAAGGAACTCGAGGAGGAGTTCGGCATCGAAATTTTTTTGCGCTCTTCCAAGGGAATTGCGCTGACCAACGAGGGAATGGAGTTTTTGTCCTATGCCCGACAAGTGGTGGAACAAGCCGAACTGATGGAGCAAAGATATTTGAACAAGAAGCCGTCCAAAAAACTTTGNTCCATCTCCACCCAGCATTATGCCTTTGCCGTTCAGGCGTTCGTGGCGCTGCTGAAAGCGTTGAACGAAAATGAATATGAATGCACGCTGCGGGAAACGCGAACGCATGAAATCATCAAAGATGTCCGAAATTTGCGCAGCGAAATCGGCATACTATATTTGAGCGAGTTTAATCGGAAAGTGATCAATAAGTTGCTGAGGGATCATGATCTGAAATTCCATCCGCTGTTCATCGCGAAGCCCCATGTGTTCATCAGCGCCCATCATCCTCTTGCGAACAGGGATTTGCTGGAGGTGGACGATCTGGATGATTACCCGTGTCTCGTGTTTGAACAAGGCGAATATAACTCGTTTTATTTCGCGGAGGAGATTTTGAGTACGCGAAATTACCGCAAGAAGATATTGGTCAGCGACCGCGCAACGCTGTTCAACCTGTTAATCGGCCTAAACGGGTATACGATCAGTTCCGGAGTGCTGAACCAAGACGTGTACGGGGACCTGATTAAGCCTGTGCGCCTTCGGACAGATGAAGACATGCTAATCGGTTATATCACAAATCAGAAAACTTCTCTGAGCCATCTCGGGCAGCTGTATGTGGCTAAATTGAAAGATGTTATTGACCGTGCCGGGTATGAGTTGATGAGTTGAACTGGAATTAGAATGGAAACACACAAAAATCAATGATATCAACATTATAACACAAAACACGCTTTATCATGAAGGAGATAAGCCGTCCCTTTTCAGACCAGCTATCGATCCAGAAGGCCCGTCCACCCTCATCGTACAAACCGCCCACTACACACAAACTGCGCGGTTTCCAGACATCGGTTCGTGTTTACAACGTGTTCACGATGTGTGCGACCAGCCGGAGGTTATGTTCGATGAGCAGATTGCGTGAATGGATGTTGCCCTCCGCCATCAGCCGGAGGTGCATCTCTTCCTCCTGTTCACTTAGAGGCTGGGGGAAGGCATTGTTCTTGACGTAAGACACCAGCAAGGAGAGTTGCTTGATGAACATGACAATCGCTGACAGGATTCCAGGCATGTAGGGCACACCTCCTGAATATCGCGCCGCCTTCTTGTAAGGGAAGGGGTTCATATTGAAGGGTCACGTATTCTACAGTGTATGTGGGCGGTTGCCCATTAGTGCCTGTACGCAGATTCAACTTTGGGGGGCGTATATCCCGGATATACGCCCATCATTTTTGCTAGTCGTGTAAACTTTTGACAATGCAAGAATCAGCTGGTCAAAATTGACCGGAAGAATCAATACTGAGCCTTTACGATATGGGAGTGGTCGAGATAAGATAGGCACGATTTCACCAACCGGAGTTTCGCGCATCAGGAGAAGATCGAAGCTTGGGAGGTGATGTTTTCGATTTTTGAAAGCGCTTTAGAGTAGCTTAGAGTATCTTCCATCATTGAGCGAAAGGAGGGGGATCGTTGTCAGTATCACCCCGCGTAAGGGGAGAACGACGAAAAATATCCATGTGAAGGAGTGAGTTTATGTACGCAATGGCTGAATCCCGAAGAATCTCGCATGTGGCATTCTTCCTGGCGATTCTGATGCTCTTGTCGCTTGTGATCCCGCCAGCGCATGGGCGTGCGGACGATGAGACTCCCCCATCGGCCCGGCAAGGCGAATATCTGGGCAGAGGCCTGGTCGCCGTGTTGGTGGATAACGGAGTGTTTCTGAGCTGGCGTTATTTAATGACCGATCCTGATGAAATCGCTTTCAATGTTTATAAAAATGGCGTCAAAGTCAACCCGGAACCCATCACCAACTCCACCAACTATCTCGATACAACCGGCTTCGACAGCTCTCAGTATCAGANCTCCGCGATCATCGGCGGCAAGGAGATTATGCAGCCGGATACCGTGTCGGTGTGGCACAAGCCCTATCTGTCCATCCCTCTGGACAAACCGGCAGACGGCAGAACGAAGGATGGAGGACACTACTCTTACATCGCCAGCGATGCATCGGTTGGCGATCTGGACGGAGACGGGGAATATGAGATCGTCTTCCTCTGGAATCCCGATAACGCGAAGGACAACTCGCAGTCCGGATATACCGGCAATGTCCTGATCGATGCGATTAAACTGGACGGCACGCGGCTGTGGCGGATCGATCTGGGCGTGAACATCCGCGCCGGTGCGCATTATACACAACTGATGGTTTATGATCTGGACGGAGACGGCAAGGCGGAGGTTGTCGTGAAGACGGCCGATGGCACGATTGACGGCACAGGGCAGGTGATCGGGGACGGTACGAAGGATTATCGCAATGATGGTGGATATATCCTGTCTGGCCCTGAGTACCTGACTCTGTTCGATGGAGCAACCGGACGCGCACTGTCGACCGTTCCCTATGAGCCGCAGAGAGGCAACGTCAACGATTGGGGCGATGGTTATGGCAATCGCGTCGACCGCTTCCTCGCCGCGATCGCTTATCTGGACGGCGTGAGACCTAGCGTCATCATGTCGCGCGGCTACTATACGCGCACGGTGCTCGTGGCCTATGACTACATCGGCGGCGAGCTGGTTAAGCGTTGGACCTTCGATACGGACGAGGTCGGACGTCAGTACGAAGGGCAAGGCAATCACAACCTGAGCGTGCTTGATGCAGACGGTGACGGCAGAGATGAGATCATGTTCGGCGCCCTCGCCATCGACGATGACGGCACCTTGATGTACAGCACCGGTCTTGGGCATGGCGACGCGATGCATGCCGGCAAGCTTGACCCGAACCGTCCAGGGTATCAGGTGGTGAGCGTTCATGAGCATTCGGGGGCTGCGTACGGCCTGGAGATGCGCGACGCCGCAACCGGGGAGATCCTCTGGGGTGAACATACGGGGAAGGATACAGGCCGCGGCATGGCTGCGGACATCGATCCGAACTATCCAGGCTATGAATCCTGGGGATCGGGCATCACCAACGGCCAGATGGTGCCGTATACGAAAGTGTACGCTGCCAACGGCGAAGCCATCTATGAGATGGAGGAAGCGCCACGCAGTACAAACTTCGCGATCTGGTGGGACGGCGATCTAGGCCGCGAACTGTTCGATCACATCTGGGACAACGAGACGGCCAGAGGCATCCCGGTCATCTACAAGTGGGATTATGTGAACAAGCAATTGGTGGAAATCTTTCGTGCCGAAGGGACCTTGACGAACAATCATACGAAGGGCAATCCGGCGCTGCAGGCGGACATCCTCGGCGACTGGCGGGAGGAACTGCTGCTCAGAAGTGAGGACAGTACCGAATTCCGCCTGTATACGACGACCATCCCAACGTCGTATCGAATCCCGGCTCTGATGCAAGATCCGGTTTATCGTCTGGGTATCGCCTGGCAGAACGTCGCCTATAACCAACCGCCGCATACGGGCTTCTATCTCGGCTATGGCGCAACGGAGTTCCCGAAGGCGAACCTCTTCCTGACAGGCAGCGAAGAGACCTTGCAGGAAGTGTACCGCTTCGACTTTGGGTCGGATACGGCCGCAGGTTCGACAGGCGTGCAGAATCAAGCTTATCACGAAGCTTCGGGGTATGGATTCGTGAACACGAGCGGCATCACGGTCAGCGCGAACCATGTCACGTTGCCGCAGGATGCCCGATTCGCGGTTGATCTGCCGAATGCGAACTACAGGGTGACGATCAAGCTGGGCCATGCTACTGAAGCCACTAACGCGGGCGTCAGATCTGAATACGTCCAGAAGCTGGCTGTCAGAGATGTGGATGCGGGCCAAACTCTGCAGTATTCCTATGACATCGCCTTGGTGGACGGGCAGTTGGAATTTGACTTCTCAGGTACGGCTATTCATCTGCAGGAGATCACGATCGAGCGTTATCCCGCGAAAGCACCGGGTCAGGCGATCACGATCTATATGGCTGGCGATTCGACGATGCAGTCCTACGCCGAGATCAATGCTCCGCAGGAAGGCTGGGGCCAGCGGTTTGGTGAATACTTCGCGCCGGGTGTAGTCGTCAAGAACTTCGCCATCGGCGGCCGCAGCAGCAAATCGTTCCTCGTGGATGGCCGTCTGGATGCGGTGCTGCGCGAGATCAGGCCAGGAGATTTCTTCTTCATCTCCTTCGGTCACAATGATGCAAGCTACAACATCCCGGAACGCTATGCTTCCCCGGCAGACTACAAGATGTACCTGGCTCGCTATGTGAATGGCGCAAGACAGCGCGGCGCAACACCGGTGCTCTTGACGCCGGTTGGGCGCCGGGATTTCAATGCCAGTACCCAGCAATTCAATGTTAGCTTCCCAGAATACGTCCAGGCGATGAAGGAAGTTGCGCAGGAGCTCGGAGCGGATCTGATCGACTTGAGCGCGCTCAGCATCGCGCTTTACAATCAAGTCGGTCCATCTGGCACGGAGAAAATCTTCCTCTACGCCAACCCGGGCGAATATCCGAAATATCCGAACGGCGTCAGCGACAATACACACTTCAGCAGCTATGGCGCCAAGGTGATCGCAGGGTTGGTGGCCAGTGCGGTGAAGGAGATGAATCTCGCCATTTCACCGTATGTCATCGATCCGGATGTTGAGGAGCCGGAACCGGAGCCGGCCAACGAACTATATGAGGAAGACTTCGAAGGCGATCCGAGCGAAGCCAGGTATGCCCTGGTGAATGCGACCGGATATAATGGGCAACTGAACGGGGCTGTCGTGGAAGTGGATGGCAACAACGTGCTGGAGATGACGCAGACGAACCAGGGCGGCCCGCGCGCCAAAGTGTTCCGTTTGTTCGATGCCGTTCATGGCGATATCGTCAAGGTGAACTTTGACTGGCATTCCGGCAATGTCCGGGCATGGCCTTCTGAAGGTCATATCACATTGATGGATGCCGATGAGAACATGATCCTGACGCTGTACACGACGAGCAGCAGCAACTCCCCAATCGGCTTCTTCACCGGCTATTATCCGGCCGATTACGGCTCAAGAGATACCGCCATACCAGAAGAAGGCGTGACGCTCACCGGCATCCTGAGGGACCAGTGGGTGAATGTCGATGTCACGATCCATTTCCTCGAGAAGAAACTGGACCTGACACTGACGAGCAAGTCGAACCCGAGCTTGAAGGAAACGTACACCGATATTCCATTAAGCGCCGGCACGCCCTATGCCAACAACGTAAGAGCAATCCGCTTCCTCGGTACGCGGAAGGGCGGCGGCGGGACGCTCACCTGGACAACGTGGATCGACAACGTGCGGATCGAAGGCATGAAGCAAGAACCGCAAGCCGGTGACCAAACGGCGCTGATCGCGCTGATCCAAACGGCCAAGTCGATTGATCTGAGCGTTTATACACCCGAGTCGGTGGCGGTGTTTAACCGTGCGCTGGCCGCTGCTGAAGCGATCGTCGGCACCGATGCTTCGCAGGCCGTGATCGATCATGCCTACAATATGTTGAATGTGGCGGTCCATTCCCTGACGACGGTTCCGCGCGATCCCGTGAGCGAATACAAGTTTGACTTCGGTCCGGGAGATGCGGCGGAAGGGTATATCCGGGTTGACGCGAAGCATGCGTACATCGAAGGCAATGGATACGGATTCGCCGACACGTCTCTGGTCGTGGATGAGAACCGCCATACTGGTGACGCGCTCAAGGAGGACTTCGTCCGTGTGAACGGCACCTCCTTCCTCGTCGAGATGGAGCCGGGCAATTATCGCGTGACACTGACGATCGGCGATTCGCTAGAAAGCACGAATGTTGGCGTCGTTATGGAACAGATGGATAAGCTGCCGGTGACGACGGTTGCTTCCGGACAATACCAGGACTTCACGTATGACATCGCGCTGATCGACGGCGTGTTCAACTTCGAGTTCTCCGGCAATACGCCGAAGGTGAGCGCGTTGAAGATCGAGAAGCTTCCAGCAAGCGAGCCTGGCGATAAGCCGGTCATCTATCTGGCGAGCGATTCGACGGTCGCCAGCTATGCCGAAGTCTACCGGCCGCAAGCCGGATGGGGCGAGAAGCTGGGCGACTATTTCGATCTGTCTCAGATCGCCATCGATAACCGGGCGGTCGGCGGATTGAGCAGCAAGACCTTCCTCACCCTCGGTTATCTGAACGACATCCTGCTTCAGATCAGCGAAGGCGATTACCTGTTCATGCAATGGGGGCATAACGATTCCACGCCGGTTCGTCCGGAACGCTATCTGACGCCGGAGCAATTTAAAGTCTACCTGAAGCTGTACATCGACGGAGCAAGACAGAGAGGGGCCGTCCCAGTGCTCGTGACACCGGTCAACAGGCGTGACTTTACCGGAGATGTCCTGAACAAGAGCTTCCCGGAATACGTTCAAGCGATGAAGGAAGTCGCTCAGGAGACCGGGACGCTGCTCGTCGATCTGAATCAGGCTAGCTGGGAGTACTTCCAGGAGCTCGGACCAGAAGGGACGAAGGCAATTTTCTTGTGGACGGGCGACAAGGAGGACAATACCCATCTGCAGGAGTATGGCGCAACCAAGGTAGCCGAGATCGTGGCGAGACTGGTGAAGGAGCTGAATATCCCTCTCTCTGACCTCGTCACTTTACCGGATGTTCAACCGAACGGTTGGGCACAGGCAACGATCAGCGGTCCTGCGAGCGCATACCTCGGTCAGCATGTGGAGCTGAACATCGGCGTAACCAAGGTGCAACAAGCTTTCCATGTCGCGGATGTGATCGTCCGCTACGATCCGGCAGTTCTGGAATTTGCCACGACGGAAGGCGAGGATGGCATGACGCTGCTTGCGGATAGCGCGTTCGCCACGAAGCGCGATAACGTGCATGTGCTGGCCGCGGCCGTGCGTCCCGGTGATGGACTGATCCGCATCATCGCGATCGCATCAGGCGATGGTGTGGAGGGCAGCGGGAATCTGTTCGCCCTTCAAGGCCAAGTGAAGTCCGATGCGGCCATCGGCGATGTGACGGTAGCGGTCACGAAGTTTGACGCTTCGCATGATGGCGAGCAAGGCAGCGTCGACATAAGCGGTGCCAGCCATACGATCGCCATCAGTGAGGAGCCGCCAGTGCCGCCTGTGACAGACAAGACCGCACTCAATGCGGCGATCAGCCAGGGTCAGAGCAAGCTGGAGCATGCGGTTGAAGGCAACAAGCTCAGCATGTACGAGGTTGGAGCCAAGGCGGATCTGCAAGCGGCCATCGCTGCGGCCATCGCCGTTGCGGAGAACGTCTGGGCGACTCAGGCTCAGGTGGACGAGGCGACTTCAGCGCTGCACGCGGCGATCCAGCAATTCGAATCGAGATTCATCACCCTGGTCGAAGGTCAGACGAGCATCACGATCCGCGATCTGTCCATCTTGGCGAAGTACTTCGGCATCACCTCCTCCGATCCGAACTGGAGCGAAGTGGCTGCAGCCGACCTGTTCGACGAAGGAGTAATCGACATTCGCGTATTGGCCGCCGTTGCTCAGATGATCCTGGCGGATTGGTGATGAGGCAGCAGGCCAAGGCTTCATGTAACGGCTCTGGTCCGATGAAGATCGGACCGGGGCCGTTTTCCTGTTGGGGGTGGCAGCCGATCGCAGCGGATCGCGCAGGCCTTCGGTTGTCAGTTGGCAGCNTTTTCTTTTATGATTATCTATATCATCTATATCGATCTGGATATGTGACATCTACTGGGTACCAGGAAGTTGATTGCATACACAGGTTACAACGGAACGTTCACCGAATGCCTGAACAAGGGAGAGGAAGACCATGAAGCAGCGCTACATTATGGCTCTGGATCAGGGGACGACGAGCTCCAGAGCAATCGTGTTCAATCACGATGGCGAGATCGTGCATATCGCCCAGCAGGAGTTCACGCAGTTGTTTCCACATCCGGGCTGGGTGGAGCATGATGCGAACGAAATCTGGATGTCGGTGCAGAGCGTCATCGCCAAGGTGTTCTCCGACACCGGGATCGAGCCTTCACAGATCGCGGCGATCGGCATCACGAACCAGCGGGAGACGACTGTCATCTGGGAGAAGGCCACCGGCAGGCCGATCTACCACGCCATCGTCTGGCAGTCGAGGCAATCGAACGAGCTGTGCGAGAAGTGGAAGCAGGAAGGGCTGGAGCAGTGGTTTCACGCCAAGACCGGCCTGACGATCGACGCTTATTTCTCCGCTTCCAAGGTTGCTTGGCTGCTCGATCATGTGGATGGAGCCCGTGCCAAGGCGGAGCGGGGTGAGCTGTTGTTCGGGACGATAGACACCTGGCTCGTCTGGAAGCTGACAGGAGGCAAGGTTCACGTCACCGACTATTCCAATGCTTCGCGGACGATGATGTACAACATCCATGAGCTGCGGTGGGATGATGACATCCTGAAGCTGCTTGGGGTTCCTGCATCCATGCTGCCTGAGGTGCGTGATTGCTCGGAGATCTACGGCTATGCGGAAGGTGATCTGTTCTACGGGGAGCGCATCGCGATCAGCGGCATCGCCGGCGACCAGCAGGCGGCGCTGTTCGGCCAGGCATGCTATGAGCCCGGCATGGTGAAGAATACGTATGGCACAGGCTGCTTCATGCTGATGAATACCGGATCGCAAGCGGTCCGGTCGGCGCACGGACTCCTGACGACAATCGCCTGGGGGNTGGGCGGCAAGATCGAATACGCGCTCGAAGGCAGCGTGTTCGTTGCTGGCTCCGCGGTCCAATGGCTGCGCGACGGCCTGCGCATGTTCAAGTCGTCGGCGGACAGTGAGCGGTATGCGGAGCGGGTTCCGTCGACCGAGGGCGTCTATGTCGTGCCGGCTTTCGTCGGCCTTGGCACGCCATATTGGGACAGCGATGTGCGCGGTGCCGTGTTCGGCTTGACGCGCGGCACGAGCAAGGAGCATTTCGTCCGCGCTGTGCTGGAATCACTCGCCTATCAGACGAAGGATGTGCTTCTGGCGATGGAGCAGGACTCCGGCATACCATGCACGGCACTTCGCGTCGATGGAGGTGCCTCGCGCAACGAATTTCTCATGCAATTCCAGAGCGATATCCTGGGATGCCGTGTTGAGCGGCCTACCGTCTATGAAACGACCGCTCTCGGAGCCGCCTATCTGGCAGGACTCGCCGTTGGTTATTGGCAGGATCGGGCGGAGATCGCGGGCAAGTGGCGGAAGGATAAGGTCTGGCAGCCAGGCATGGGGGAAGCGGAGCGCAATAGGCTGTACAACGGTTGGCAATGTGCGGTCCGCGCTGCCATGGCGTTTAAGCCGGGAACCTAGTTGTCCTGTGTCCTGAACAGGCATCATGAACGGGCATCTTGGCGAAATCGTCTTGTCTTGTACTTGCCAGTACGCATAGAACGACGAAAGGTTGGGCGCGGCCCAACCTTTCTTTTTGTTGCTGGCAGGTCATGCAAAAGTGCACAAGATTGTACTCCATTAAAAACCTTTATACTGTGGTTCTTCATTCTCAAGTTGTTGCACGCGCTGGCTAATCTGATCCACGATCTGCTGCGTCGCCTGTGCAGCGGAAGCGAATGTTTGCTTCGCCTCCTGGTTCTGCGTGCTCAGTGCAAATTGCTCCAAGCTCGCCTGAGCGCTCTTCAATGAAGCGAGGCATGTTTTCACTTGCGTCGCTACGGTCATCCTCTATCACACCTCCTGCATACATGATGGAATCCACATTTATCGTGTCACTATGCCGCATTGCCTATGAATCCCAATATTTACGCGGCCTCATGCTGTCATAAATGGCCTCTTAGCGACAAATAATGCAAACGGAATCTATTACAGGCTCAACAGGATCCACTGGTAAAGTTTTCACTCCCAAGCATGCTGCCCAATCACGGCTAGATGGAATGAAGTTACGCAGTACGCAAGCCAATGAACCGATCGGTTATCCACAAAGGTTATTCGTGAATCCAATCGGAACGCTCTGAAGGCTGTGTAGACCAAGCCTATATCATGAAGTATCGAAGTGAGAGGATGTGATACGGTGTCGTTATGGCTGCAGATTGTTCTGAGAACGCTGCTGACGATCGTGATCCTGCTTGTCTGTACGAGACTCGTCGGCAAGAAGCAAATTACCCAGCTCAGCTACTTCGAATATATCACGGGCATTACCTTGGGCAGTCTGGCAGCTTACGCTTCTCTTGAAAGGGGAATGCATTGGGCGATCCCTCTGCTCAGCATCTTCGTCTGGGTCGCCGTCCTGATTGGCGCTGAATTCCTCACCTTGAAGAGCAAGCTGGCGCGGGATCTGATCGAGGGCAAGGGCACCGTCTTCATCAAGGACGGCAAGATTCTGGAGGACAATCTGAAGAAGGAGCGGTACTCGACCGACGAGCTGCTCAGCCAGTTGCGCCAGAACAATGTGTTCCGTGCGGCGGATGTGGAATTTGCCGTGCTTGAATCGACCGGGCAATTGACCGTCAAGCTGAAAGAGGAGAATGAACCGCTCACTCCTGCGAAGCTTGGCATCAAGGTGCCGAATATGCCGGAGCCGCAGACCGTCATCATGGATGGCAAGATCATGGATGAGCCGCTGGCGACGATTGGGCTGAGCCGTGCATGGTTGAATACGGAGCTGGAGAAAATAGGGGTTGCCGTCGAAAACGTCTTTCTGGGGCAGGTGGACGGATACGGGCAACTGTATGTCGATCTGTATGATGACAAACTGCAGGTTNCTGCCCCATCCAACCTGGCGCTTCTATGGGCGAATCTGAAGAAATGTGAGGCGGATCTGGAGTTGTTCGCATTGTCGACGCAGAACCAGGAGGCGAAGGATACGTTCACGCAAGCTGCCGAGAAGCTGAAGACGCAGTTGGATCGTTTGCAGCCATTCCTGACAAGATCTTGAGATGAAGCCGGGCCTGTTGGCCGTAACGCCTGAAGTTTGGACGCGAAAGGAGATTGCATCAATGGCAAACAACAAGACGAAGAAAGTGACACCCACTCAGAAGGAATACCAGGATCTGGCCAAACGCATCGAGCCGAAGAGGCCGGTGTTCAAGAATTGCGTCAGAGCATTTCTCGTTGGCGGTTCGATCTGTTTGTTCGGCCAAGTGCTGCAGGAAATGTTCATGCATTATTTTCACTTTGATCAATCCAAGGCCGGCAACCCGACCGTTGCTTGTCTGATCTTCATCTCTGTCGTACTGACCAGTTTCGGCGTCTATGACAAATTCGCGCAATGGGCGGGAGCAGGGTCCGCCGTGCCGGTTACTGGTTTCGCCAACTCGATGGCCTCAGCCGCTATCGAGTACCGCAGTGAGGGGCTCGTGCTCGGGACAGGCAGCAATATGTTCAAACTGGCAGGGTCGGTGATCGTGTTCGGTACCTTCTCCGCATTTGTCATCGGCCTCATCTACCTGATCTTCGGAATAAGCGGAGGGTGAGCAGCCTATGTTGGCAGGTCATCGCACATGGGTCTTCGATAAGAAACCCGTTATCATCGGAACAGCGACCGTTGTTGGACCTGAGGAGGGAAACGGTCCGCTGGCGAATGATTTCGACATCATCCACGGCGACAAGATGCTGGGACAGAAGAGCTGGGAGAAAGCCGAGCATGTGCTGCTGGAGGAAGCGGTCAAACTCTCGCTGGAGCATGCCGGGATCACCAAGGAACAGGTGGATTTCTATGTCGGCGGAGACCTGTTGAACCAGATTACCAGCAGCAGCCTGACTGCACGAACGCTGAGCGTTCCTTACATCGGCGTGTTCGGTGCTTGCTCAACCTCGATGGAGTCTCTTGCACTGGCAGCTTTTCTCGTCAATGCAGGCGGTGCGAGGCATGTGCTGTCCGCAACCGCGAGCCATAACAGCACGGCGGAGAAGCAGTTCCGCTATCCGACCGAGTATGGCTCCCAGAAGCCGCCGACCGCGCAGTATACGGTAACCGGAGCGGGTGCTGCGGTGGTGGCAGCAAGCGGCAACGGTCCAGTCATCACCTCCGCGACGATCGGCAGGGTCGTTGATATGGGCATCATGGACCCGTTCAATATGGGTGCGGCGATGGCGCCTGCCGCCGTAGATACGATCCAGGCGCATCTGAANGATCTGAACCGCCAGCCTTCGGACTACGACATGATCGTAACCGGTGACCTGGCCAGCGTCGGCTACGAGATTGCGCTGGAACTCTTCAAGAAACATAACGTGCCGATTGAGGGAACTCATTATGATGATTGCGGGCTGATGGTATACGACCTTAAGAAGCAACCGGTTCAGGCTGGGGGAAGCGGCTGCGCCTGCTCAGCGGCGGTCACTTATGGACATCTGCTCAAGCGGATGGCGCGCGGGGAACTGAATCGCATCCTCGTGGTGGCCACAGGCGCCTTGCTGTCGCCGCTCACCTATCAGCAGGGCGAGAGCATTCCTTGTATCGCACATGCGGTATGTATCGAGAATGGGGGGAAGAGGGCATGACGTATGTCTGGGCTTTTGTCGTAGGCGGGTTGATCTGTGTGGTCGGCCAGATCCTGCTTGACGTGTGCAAGATGACGCCAGGGGCGGCGATGAGCACGCTTGTCGTGTGTGGAGCGATCCTCGATGGGTTGCAGTTGTATGAGCCGCTCATCCAATTTGCCGGGGCGGGAGCTACCGTGCCGATCACCAGTTTCGGCAACGCGCTCGTCCACGGCGCCCTCGCCGAACTTGAACGCGACGGTTGGATCGGCATTGTCACCGGCATCTTCGAAGTGACAAGCGCTGGCATCTCGTCGGCGATCATCTTCTCCTTCCTCGCGGCGCTGTTTGTGAAGCCGAAGGGCTGAGGCGTTCGCTGCCTGCGATCCGATCAGGCAGCTTTCTTGTACGCTCCCTGGGTCGATTCGGTCGATGGATAGATCATCTCCCCCTTGTCACCCGTTGAGGTTAATCACCTCAATGACCGCTTGACCTCGATCATTCGATCGAGCATCTCCAAATCCTCCGGATTCGCCTTTGCCAGCGATATACGCTCATAGGTTCCGCGCTTTTCATCGATGACGACCAGTTCCGTGTAACTTCTGATGTAGCTCTTCTCCTTGCCAGGATAATAGGCGATTACGTTCGGCAAGAGGACCGATGGATGACCGGAGCGACGATCATAGAGATCATAGCCGTCCGCAGTTCTGGATATGGAATATCCTTTACCATGGAATAGAGCAACATCATCCTTTCCAGGTCCGAGCAATAATGCTGCCATATAAATGATCCCAACCACTTGGACGAGAGCAAAAAACGTCAACCCCACGATGACAACCGTTTTCCCCGTCACTATCCCCAATCTGCGAATCATACTCACAACCCCCCGTAAACGATAGGAATGAAAGAAGGATGTTCTATATAAATGAAGTGTATGAAGGATAACGAGAATGGAAGGCCCACATCTGACGAACATGGAACCAGCGGGAACATCACAGGCTGATGAGCGATCGTCCCTATTATATCCTGATTGTGGCAATAGGTCATAGCTGTAGGAGTTGGAAATTCCAGCGGTCGGAGCTTGTAAGGTTTGACTTAGCCCCGTACGCCACAACACTGCCCGATTTACAGCGCGTGACAGGAATGGGGGATGGATGTAACGGACATAAACAGACATATTATGTTGAAAATATACAAACCTTTTTAGATTAATTTTGACTATACTGTGAAGTGCCTTTCCTGGTACAATTTCTAATAAATAGATATTTGGGGGTACAACGAACACTACATCCATCTAGGCAGAGGAGGAACAATATGACGCAAATTACTCGCGAGGTAGAGACCGCACAACGTCTGGCTGCGAATCTGGAAACTTGTATCCTGGGCAAAAAGTTTGNGATTCGCCTCCTGCTTACGGCGTTGCTCGCAGAAGGACATGTGCTCTTGGAAGATGTACCGGGTACGGGCAAGACGATGTTGATCAAAGCGCTTGCTCAGTCGATACAAGGCGATTTTCGTCGCATCCAGTGTAATCCTGATCTGTTGCCGACCGATATCACGGGAGTTTCGATGTACCATCCCAAGACCGAATCCTTCGTCTACCGACCAGGTCCTGTCATGTCGAATATCCTGCTCGTGGACGAAGTGAATCGGGCGACCACGAAGACGCAATCAGCGTTGCTCGAAGCGATGGAGGAACGTCATGTCACTGTTGACGGAGACCGTTACGAATTGCCGCGACCATTCATGCTGCTTGCGACCCAGAACCCGATCGACTTCGAGGGCACATACCGCTTGCCCGAAGCGCAGCTCGACCGATTCATGCTCAAATTCTCGCTCGGGTATCCAAGCGCGGACTCGGAGAAAGCGATGATCACCGGACAGAGTGCCGCAAGTCCTCTGGACGACCTGCAGCCGGTAACGGACGTGGACGAAATCATCCGACTGCAGCAAATCGTGAAAGCGGTTTACGTGGATGCGTCGATCGTTGATTATATCGTCAATATCGTAACGGAAACGCGCAATGACCCATTGCTGGCCCTTGGCGCGAGCCCCCGCGCATCGCTTGCGCTTACCAAGGCACTGCGCGCCTATGCATTCCTGAACAACAGGGATTATGTCCTGCCCGATGATGTGAAGGAGCTGGCGCCGTATGTGCTGTGCCATCGCCTCATTCTCAGGCCGGAGGCGGCCATGGACGGTATGACGCAATCTTCCGTTCTGAATTCGGTTCTGCAGAGAGTGAAAGTACCAGTCCGGATGGAGAAGTGATTCGCATGAGCTTCCTGCAATCCTCGCGTAACAAGCTGATCACGGCCGTATGGACAGCGAGCCTCCTGTTCCTGCTGTTCCAGGGCGGCAGATTGTCATTCTTGCTGTTCACGGGCTTCTCCGCAATCGTCCTCTATCTGTTCCTCGTCAGCAAGAGCGGAATCAACAATGTGCAGATCACACGCAGCATCCCGTTGGCGGCAGGGGAGCGGATCGTGGCAGGGACTCCTGTCGATATCCGGTTGACCTTTTTCATTCCTGGATTTATCCCGATTCCCTATGTCCTTGTGACCGATCGACTGAAGAGGCACAACGGACAGGAAATGTCCTACGAAACCTCCTTCGTGCCGGACTGGAGGCGCCGCGGTGAAGTGACGATCACAACGCCTCCGCTCAAGCGAGGCAGGTATTCCTTCAGCGAAACGAGCTGTACCGTGGAAGATATCTTCGGTTTATATCAATATAGCAAGAATGTGAGCGCACCATTCTCTTTCACCGTTTATCCTCCCCGGGTGCTGNTGAAGGAGTGGCAGGATTTCAATTCGATGTACCGCGGCAGGCATCTGCACTCGATCAACAGTGAGGTGCAGAGAGAAACCACCCAGTTCAACGGCATCCGCGAATACATCCACGGCGATCCGTTGTCGCGCATCCACTGGAATGCATCTGCGCGCACCGGCACCTGGAAGTCGAAGGAATATGAGAAGGAATCCTTGCCCCGCATGATGATCGTGCTGGATTGTGCGGCAGATTACAGCAGCGATGATCAGTTTGAAGTGGCGGTATCGACCGCGGCNTCGCTTCTGGACTATGCGCATCATTCCGATCTGCCTGTAGGTTTGATCACAGGGGAAGCTGAACCGTTATGGATGGCTCCGCAGCGCGGCAGGGTGCATTATGANAAACTGCTGAACCGGCTGATCGACATCGAAGCGAATGGGACGATCCGTCTGGAGGAGGTTATGCAGGCTCGGCAGCGCGAACTCAACAGCCGGCTGTTCCTCGTATTTATCACCTCGCGTTCGGATTCATCGTTCATCCAGATGCTTCGCTGGTGCAGGACGCTCAGCCTGCATGCGAGCGTGATCCAGATTACTCCGCATTCCAAGCAGGGCGTGCAGCAATGGCAGAAGGATCTGTACAGCATCGGCATTCCATCCTACCGGATCGGTTCGCTGCGCGAGCTGCCGGTCGTGTTGGGAGGCGGCAGAGCATGAGGGTGCGGTTCTTTGCTTGGTTTCATGCGATGAATATCATCAGGCATGCGGCTCTCTTTATCTTTGTCCTGCAATTTGCACGCTGGTTTGCGAATTATTGGCAACCGGTGACGGCTGATCTCGTCTATGCGGTTCTGGGGGTCGTTTGTANGGTAGAGCTGGTGATGCACCGACAACCCCTGTGGGCTCGCATCCTGGTGCAAGCCGTTGGTGTGATCATCACCCATGCGGCCGTTCTCAATTGGGAATGGTATGGCCCCTTGATCGTCAATGATTCATGGGAAGATACCCTGTATATGATGCAGATCTTCCTGATGCAATTCGTTCCTTATGTATGGTTTGGTCTTGTCGCTTGGTTGGTATACGTGCTGCTCAGCAGTTTATTGCAAACCCGGGAGCAGGTGTTTCTGATCACCGTGCTCAGCGTAGTTGCCCTGGCGATTGCAGATTCGTATACAAGCGTCTATCTGTGGGATGAAACAGCGCTGGTGGTGATCAGCGGCCTGGTGCTGATGATCAATCGGCATTTTACCGATTTTCGCAACCGGCATCCCCATACCTGGAAGCACATCAGCGAATACCCCTGGGGAATCACATTCACTGCTGGTACGCTCGTCGCGTTTATCTTCCTGATGAGCGTCATTGCGCCCAACGTGCGGCCCCTCCTCGTGGATCCGTATACCGCATGGAATCAACTTCAGGGCAGGTCGGTAAACTTCAGCCAGAAGGAGGATACGCCGAAGGCGCTCACCTCATTCGCGTTCAACTTGGTGAGCTCCTCAGGCTACGGAAGAGATGACTCTCAGCTCGGTGGCGGATTCAACTATAACTATGATCCGATCTTCCGCGTCAACTCCAAGGTACGCAGCTATTGGCGGGGCGAGTCGAAGTCGTACTATACGGGTGCCGGCTGGCTGAATTCGGATGAGGTTAGCGAGATGCAGGTGTTCAGGATCGGACAGGAGATTCTGCCGGAGGTGGAGCCGGATGCGTCGCTTCCGGTTAACGAATTCACGCAGCAGATCACGGTGCTGAATGAACAAGATCCGCCCAAGATATTCGGCGCATACCCGATGAGCAGGATCGACATGGTGAACGGCTCCGACGAGCTTGACGTCTTTTTCCTCAAGAACTTAATGACCGGAGCCGTGGAGAAGTTCGAATCCGATGTACAGATCAATTCCTATACGGTCACTTCTGCTGTGCCGGTTGCCAGTGAAGCTTGGCTGAGGCAGGCCCCGGAACCTGATCTGGAGGAGCTTCGGCAATATGTTCAACTGCCGGATACGGTCCCGGATCGCGTGCGCCAGCTCGCACGGGATATCACCGCTGGCCTGAATACCCAATATGAGAAGGTCAAGGCGATCGAATTCTATCTGAAGACCAATTATGCGTACAACAATATGCCGGATGAATCGCGCGGCAGGAGCGAAGACTTCGTAGACCGTTTCCTGTTCGAGATCATGGAAGGCTATTGCGACTATTTCTCTACGGCGATGGCCGTCATGCTGCGTACGCTGGATATTCCGACCAGATGGGTCAAAGGCTACACGAGCGGCATACTGAATGACGAGTCATCCTATCAGTATGAGCAAGCATATATCCTCAGCGGGGGAGAATACTCGCCGAGTATGGAGATGACTTACATCGTCCGCAACGCGGATGCCCATTCATGGGTGGAAGTATACTTCGAGGGCTATGGCTGGATGATGTTCGAGCCAACGGCTGGCTTCGCCGCTCCCGTCATCCCAGCGCCAAGGGATGCTGCGGATGAGGTGGTTGTTCCGGTCATCGCACCTGAGACGGCTGGCGAAACCTCGCAGGCGGAGGTGCTGGCTTCCGGATATGGCACCATCATCACGGTTCTGGTTGCGGTTCTGGTCGTCATCGTCATCGGACTCATCCTGTGGCTGTACGTATTCCGTACCTGCCGCATCCGACTTGGCCATATCAGGCAGATCATGGTGCGTTTCGGTTTGATGCGCGCGCCGGTGACTCCGAACGAGAAGATCGTCGCTGAGTTTAACCGACTGATGCGGTATTTCAAACGCAAGGGCCTGGACAGGGAAGAACATCAGACCGTCAGAGAGGCGGTAGCCGCTTGGCGTGCGCGCTTTCCGTCTGTGGATCGTGAACTGTTGGAGATGCTGTATGGATTTGAACAGGCCAAGTATAGCGCCAGACAGTTCTCCGAGCATGAGGCGAGCCATTACCAGCGCAGGCTGCGCGAGCTTCGCAAACAGGTGAAGAAAATCGCATGAAATCGCCGTGTTCATCAGGTTCAGGGTTGACTTTGAGCCAATCACTGCGGCACAATGGTGACATGGCAATTAGAAGTTAGGGGTTTATGCGATGTCGAAACATTTTACCGATCAACAGATGCTGGAGATCATGGCGAAGAACGGTTGGCGCATTACCGACCAGAGGCGGACGCTTGCCCAACTGTTTGCCGAGAGCGATGCATATATGACGCCGAAGGATGTTTATGAGCATATGAAAACGAAATATCCCGGTGTCAGCTTTGATACGGTTTATCGCAACCTGCGCATGTTATCGGAGATGGGCGTGCTAGAGCAGTTTTATTTCCTGGATGGCGGACTCAAGTTCCGAGGTGGCTGTCTGACGAGCCACCATCATCACTTGATCTGCATGAACTGCGAGAAGACGCTGTCGTTTGAATATTGCCCGATGGATCAATCGATCAAGCTTCCTGAAGACTTCAGAATCTTGAATCACCGTTTTGAGATATACGGATTATGCAAGGATTGCCAGAACGAAGCGCAGCAGAATCAATCACCTCAGAATGAAGCGCCATTGAACAAATAACACCATGCTGTATGCAGCCGCCCGCAGTCGTGATCAGAGGTCACGGTTCGGGCGGTTGTTATGTGTATTTTGCCTAGCCGATGAAGGATATGGTATAGTTTGATCATGAGGGGCCTTGGAGGTTATATAGATTGCTGGAGAAGTTTATACCAAATCTGAAAGTGGAGTCGATCTATGAGATCGATCTTGAAGCCTTGCGCCGTCAAGGCATCCAGGGCATCATCACCGACCTGGACAATACGCTGGTAGGCGCACGCGAACCGGATGCGACGCCCGAGCTGATGGAGTGGCTGGACAAGCTGGACAAGCATGGATTCCGTGTGGTGATCGTATCCAACAACAACTTGCCGCGCGTCGAGAGATTCGCGAAGCCGCTGGGGATGCCGTTTATCCATGCCGCGAGGAAGCCGGGAAGCAAAGCTTTCCGCAAGGCGCTGGAGCTGCTGAAGCTGCCGCGCGATCAGGTGGCGGTGATCGGCGACCAGCTCATGACCGATGTGCTCGGCGGCAATCGCATGGGACTCTATACGATACTTGTCAATCCGGTCGCTCCGAATGATGAGGGGTTTGGCACCCGGATCAACCGACGATTGGAGAAGCTGCTGCGCTTCATCATGAAGTAGCGGCGATGGAATAGAAGCGAGTGAAGTGGCTGCACAAGATCGGATCTGTTGGTTACAGGATGCAATCGATGATATGGAGTTGGAGGTCGATGACTTTCGAATGAGTGAACTGTTGACTTGCAGCGGTTGCGGAGTCAAGCTGCAAACCGAGGATTCGAGCCGAATCGGATACATACCCGCACAAGCGCTGCAGCGATCGCCTGTCGTCTGTCAGCGCTGTTTCCGCATCAAGCACTACAATGAGGCTGCTTCCGTTACTTTGGATCAAGGGCAGTTTCTGCAAATATTGAGCGGCATAGCGGAAACCGAGGCTCTTGTGGTACATATTGTGGATATTTTCGACTTCGAGGGAAGCCTGATCGGCGGCCTGCATCGTTTCGTCGGCACCAACCCGGTGCTGCTCGTCGTCAACAAGCTGGACCTGTTGCCGCAAGCGCTCAACTGGAATCGCGTGAAGAATTGGGTGCAGAAGCAGGCGAAGGATAACGGCCTCAGGCCGATCGATGCGGTGCTGGTCAGCGCCAAGAAAGGCAGAGGCTTCGAACAGTTGGCGGCGGCGCTCGATTATTATCGGGACGGCAAAGATATCTACATCGTCGGCGCTACCAACACGGGCAAATCAACGCTCATCAATCAGTTAATTCGGAGCNACAGCGATCTGGATACGGAGCTTACCGTATCCCGCTATCCGGGAACGACGCTGGATATCGTGCGCATCCCGCTCGCCGAGGGCCAAGCGATTCTCGATACGCCAGGCATCGTCTATCCGTACCGAATGACGGAGATCGTGGATGTTCGGACGGTGAACCAGTTGCTTCCGGATAAGACGATCAAGCCGATTGTATACCAGCTCGACCCGCGTCAGACGCTGTTCTTCGGCGCGCTCGCGCGGATGGACTTCGTGCAGGGCGAGCATCAATCGTTCACCTGCTATGTGTCCAATGCGATCAAGATCCACCGCACCAAGCTGGAGCGGGCAGATGAGCTGTACAGCCAGCATCGGGGCGAGATGCTGGCTCCTCCAGAAGGCGAAGCCGCTGACAAGCTGGGACCGCTCACGAAGCATTCATTCAAGATCCCGCGCGGCGCAAGGTGCGATATCTCCATCTCCGGCCTTGGCTGGATTCAGGTGAACGGCGAGACAGGGGCTAACGTGGACATTCACGTTCCGAAGGGCATCAGGGTGACGATGCGTCCTTCGCTGATGGGCTGAACAGGACGAAGGCTGAGAGGAGAGTAAGGATGGACAGATTCAAGATCGATCATGCGACGATGCGCTTCGGAGTATTCGGAGATCCGATCGCTCATTCCAAGTCGCCGGTCATGATGAACAGAGCTTTCGAGGCGACCGGGATCAACGGGATCTACATGGCCTTCCATGTGAAGCCGGAGCAGTTGCGTTCGGCGGTGGAGGGCATTCGGGGCCTGGGCTATCGCGGGGTCAATGTGACGATCCCGCACAAGCAGGCGGTGATGGAATATCTCGACGAGATTGACGAAGGGGCGAGGGTGATCGGCGCGGTCAATACGATCGTGAACATCGACGGGGTGCTCGTCGGCTACAATACCGATGGCATCGGCTACGTCCGCTCGCTCAAGGAGGAGACGGGGGTCGAGCTTACCGGCAAGCGTATCCTCCTGATCGGTGCTGGCGGCGCGGCACGCGGAGTCGCCTATGCGCTGGCGAAGGAAGCGCCCGAATGCATCTGGATCAGCAACCGCACGGCGGAGCGGGCCGTCGAACTGGCGCGTTCCCTTAAGGCGTATGCGGATGTTCACGGAATGGGAACAGAGGGTTTGGCTGATATTAAGCATAAAGTGGATATTGTGATCAACACGACATCGATTGGCATGCATCCGGATGTGGATGGGCGCCCGGCCGATCCATCGATCTTCCCGTCCGGCACGCTGTTCAGCGATCTGATCTACAACCCGCGCATCACCCGTTGGTTGCAAGAGGCTCAGGAGCTTGGCAGCGTCGTGCATGGCGGACTTGGCATGTTTGTCTACCAGGGTGCCTATGCATTCGAATATTGGACTGGCAGGCAGGCGCCTGTACAGGTGATGCGGGAAGCGGTGGAGCAGGCGCTGGGCCGAGCGTGAGAGGCGTTAAGGCCTCCTGGGGTTAGCTCTGTTGCCGACGGCGGCTAAACGCACGTTGTGAGCAACCTGGCCATCCATTTAATAAAGTATATCAAGCCACTTCGATATTCGCAGATTGAANTGGAGAACTTGGGAGTCAGGCTGGTGACAAGGGGGGAGGAAAACGATGAAGATCGGCATCATGGGCGGCAGCTTCGATCCGATACACAACGGACATCTGCTGGTGGCCGAGCATGCGGCAGAGGAAGCGGGATTGGATGAAGTGTGGTTCATCCCGTCNCATGCGGCCCCCCACAAGGAGCATAAGCCTGGCGCGTCAGATGAAGACCGGTGGCGAATGGTGGAGCTGGCGATCGCCGGTAATCCGAGATTCAAGGCAGACGACTGGGAGCTTAAGCAAGGCGGCGTCTCCTACTCCATCGAGACGGCCCGCATGCTGGTAGGCACGTATCCGGAAGACGAATTCTTCTGGCTGATCGGCGCGGACATGGTGCAATATCTGCCGCATTGGCATCAGGTCGGAGAGCTGTGCGAGCTGATCGGTTTCATCGGTTTCGCACGACCGGGCGTACATCTTGATCTTGGTGAACTCGCTCCGAAGATTCGGGAGCGGGTGCAGATCGTATCGGTCCCGGGCATTGAAGTCTCGTCTACGGATATTCGGGAGCGGCTCAGAAGCGGCAGGTCTGTCCGATATTTGATGCCGGACGCCGTATGGCATTATGTGAAAGAGAGGCGTTTGTATGAATCGTGAGCAAATCGCCGCGTATGTGCGCGAGCAGATGCCGGAGCGCCGCTGGGCGCATACGCTTGGCGTCGTAGAGACGTCCGTTCGTCTCGCCAAGCAGTATGGCGCCGATCCGTCCAAGGCTGATCTAGCAGCACTGCTCCATGATGTGGCCAAGTATTGGCCTATCGAGCGGCAGCGGGAATTGATCCTGGAGCAGCAGCTTTATCCGGATATGTTGGATTATGATGTGCAACTGTTGCATTCGCATATTGGAGCCTACGTGGCTGAGACGCAGTTCGGCATCAAGGATGAGGAAGTGCTGGATGCGATCCGTTACCACACGTCAGGCAGGGAGCATATGACCTTGCTGGACAAGATCGTCTGTCTGGCTGACTATATTGAGCCTGGGAGAGACTTCCCGGGTGTGGACAGGATCAGGGAGTTGGCGGAACACAGCCTGGAGCAGGCGCTCGTTGCCGGGTTCGACTCGACGATCCAGCACCTGATCAACCAGGGCAAGAAGATCTATCCGCTGACGATGCTGGCGCGAAACTGCCTGATCGATGAAATAAGGGGGCGAGCAAACTCATGAGCAGAATATCCTCCAAGGAACTGATGAGCAAGATTGTGGATGTACTTGATGACAAAAAGGCGATGGATATCGTCACACTGGACCTGAATCATATCTCGCTGGTAACGGACTACTTCATCATCTGTCACGGCAATACGGATCGGCAGGTCAATGCGCTGGCGGACGCCGTCGTCGAATGTGCGGAGAAGGCGGGACAGCGCGTGCGCGGCGTTGAAGGACTGGAGACTTCGCGCTGGATCCTCATCGATATCGGTGATGTGGTTGTCCATATATTCCATCGCGATGACCGGGAGTATTACAATCTGGAGCGTCTGTGGGCAGACGCCAAAGTGGTTGAGCGGGTATGAGCACGCCGCTCATCGCTGGCAGCTTCGCGGAGTTGACGGTTGCGCGGGAGGTTTCGCCAAACGGCTATTACCTGACCGACGGTTCACACGATGTGCTGCTTCCCTACAATGAAGTGATCGGTGAGATCGCTGTCAAGGATCGTGTGCGCGTGTTTCTGTTCCATGACCACAAGGACCGATTGACGGCGACCATGAAGCAGCCTCTGATCGCCTTGGGAACGATCGCCGCTCTGAAGGTGGCGGATATCAACCAGCGGATCGGCTGCTTCCTGGAAATGGGGCTTGGCCGACAGTTGCTGTTGCCCTACACCGAATTGCCGGAGCTAAGCAGCTTATGGCCGCAGGTCGGGGATGAGGTTTACGTGATGCTCGACCACGACAAGCAAGGCCGGATGATTGCGAAACTGGCGGGCGAGAAGCAGTTCGAGAAGCTGGTCGTTCCCGCTCCGCATACCTGGCGCAATACCTGGGTCGAAGCCAGGGTGTACAAGCCGTTGAAGCAGGCTACGTTCATGCTCGTTCCAGGCGGCGTGCTAGGTTTCGGCGTGCTCGCGATGATGCACGAAGCGGAACGGACGCGGCTGCTCCGTCTTGGTGAACTGGTTCGCGTGCGCGTGACGTACGTGCGGGAGGACGGGCGAATCAACGTTTCGATGCGTCCGCCGAAGGAGGTCGGCAGGGAAGAAGATGCGGAGATGCTGCTGAGGTTCCTCCGGGAACGTCCGAACGGCGCCATGCCCTATTCCGACGAAACCCCGGCGGACATCATTATGAAGCGGTTCAACATCAGCAAAGGAGCGTTCAAGCGAGCCATCGGCAAGCTGATGAAGGAAGGTCTGGTGGTTCAGGAGGGCAACTGGACGTACCTGGTCAAGAAAGATGAATCGCCATAAGCAGAAGCATCGAAGGAGACGTATTCATGGGAGAAGCGTATCAGCAGCATTTTGCTTTCCTTTATGACCGATTGATGGACGATATGCCCTATGACAAGTGGCAACAGTTTGTGAAGGAAGCCTGGTCGAGATACCGGCTTGAGCCGCGTACGATCGTCGATCTGGCTTGCGGCACGGGACGCCATGCGATCGCTTTGGCGCAGGACGGTTACGATGTGACAGGCATTGACCTGTCCGAACACATGCTCACCGTGGCACAGGAACAGGCTGAACTCAGCGCCATGGCCATCCAAACCGCAGGAGGACACATTCAATGGCTGCAGCAGGATATGCGCGAGTGGGACATCGCCCGTACGGCGGATTGCGTCATCTGCTTATGTGACGGCATCAATTATCTGCTGTCGGAGCAGGATGTGCGGGCCGTTCTGGCCAGGACTTATCGGGGACTGCGCGAGGGCGGGCTGTTCTTATTCGACGTGCTGACCGCTCATCAATATGAAACGTACGCTGCCGGGCAGCCCTATACGTACGACGATGATGACCTGGCCTACATCTGGTACAGCGATTGGGACGCGGAGGATCGGATCATCACGCATGATCTGACGATCTTCCTCAGAGAGGACGAAGCATCGGAGCGCTTCCTGCGCACCAATGAGACGCATCGCCAGCGCGCATATGATCAGCATGAATTGACCGAATGGCTCAGGGAGGCGGGCTTCCGCCAGGTTGACAGCTTCGCCGACTTCACCTGGCAACCTGTGAGTGCGGAAACGGGACGCATGTTTCTGTGCGCCGTGAAGTGAATGGCATGCTGGCGGGGGACAGCGCTGCTCTTGACACGGTATCCCGCGCGACCGTATAATGGCAACAAGAATGGTTATCCAGCCAACAGCGTTGATGAGGAGCAGTAGGATCAGAAGCAAGCTTTCAGAGAGTCGGTGGATGGTGCGAGCCGATAGTTGCCTGATGTGAACTCACCTCTGAGCTGATACGCGCTTCTGCCAGGAAGCGGGTTGATCCGTATCCCCTGCGTTAAAGGGCAGAGTGAGTGCGAGCGAAGAACGCCCCGCACTAACTAGGGTGGTACCACGGGAACATAACCTCTCGTCCCTAGCTTTGATCTGCGATCAGCTAGAGGCGGGAGGTTTTCTGATTATTGGCGCCTGCAGCTGTTCGTGTCAAGATACATAGACGTTCGCATGACTCGCCACAGGATCGCCCTGCAGGTTCCAAACCAAGCAAGCATTAGCAAGCAATCGCAAGTATTCAAGGAGGTTAACCTATGACACAAGAGCAACAGACTTCTTCCGCCGGATACAATCCGCGGGTGATCGAGCCGAAGTGGCAGCAATATTGGGAAACGAACAAAACCTTCAAGGTGCTGGATGATGACAGTAAACCGAAGTTCTATGCGCTGGATATGTTCCCTTATCCTTCCGGCGCTGGCCTGCACGTCGGCCATCCAGAAGGCTACACGGCGACGGACATCGTGTCGCGCGTTAAGCGGGCGCAAGGATACAACGTACTCCATCCGATGGGCTGGGATGCGTTCGGCCTGCCGGCTGAGCAACACGCGCTCGATACAGGCAAGCATCCGCGTGACATCACGAAGACGAACATCGATAACTTCCGCCGCCAGATCAAGTCCCTTGGATTCTCCTATGACTGGGACCGCGAGATCAGTACGACTGATCCCGACTATTATAAATGGACGCAATGGATCTTCCTCCAACTGTACAAGAAAGGCCTCGCCTACGTGGCGGAAGTTCCGGTTAACTGGTGCCCGGCGCTTGGCACCGTGCTCGCCAACGAAGAAGTGATCGACGGCAAGAGCGAACGCGGCGGCCATCCGGTTATCCGCAAGCCGATGCGCCAATGGATGTTGAAGATTACCGAGTACGCAGAACGTTTGCTTGAGGATCTGGAAGAGCTCGATTGGTCGGAGAGCATTAAGGAGATGCAGCGCAACTGGATCGGTAAGTCGAGCGGAGCCGAGGTGGAATTCGCCATCGACGGCACGGACAAGACGCTGCGCGTGTTTACGACTCGCCCGGATACGCTGTTTGGAGCTACCTATTGCGTTATGGCGCCGGAGCATGAATGGGTCGATTCGATCACGACGCCGGAGCAGCGGGCTGCGGTTGAAGCTTACAAGGAGCAAGCGGCGCGCAAGAGCGACTTGGAGCGCACGGATCTGGCCAAGGACAAGACTGGCGTATTCACCGGCGCCTATGCGGTCAACCCGGTGAACGGCAAGAAGGTGCCGATCTGGATCGCAGATTATGTGCTTGCCGGATACGGTACCGGTGCGATCATGGCTGTGCCGGCGCATGACCAGCGCGACTGGGAGTTTGCCGTCAAGTTCGGCCTGCCGATCATCGAGGTCATCGAGGGCGGAGACGTCTCCAAAGCCGCTTACACAGGCGACGGCAAGCATGTNCGTTCGGACTTCCTGGACGGCCTGAACAACGAAGAAGCGATCAAGAAAATGATCGAATGGTTGGAGGCAAACGGCAAAGGCCGCGGCAAAGTGACCTACAAGCTGCGCGACTGGCTGTTCAGCCGCCAGCGCTACTGGGGTGAGCCGATCCCGATCCTGCATCTCGAGGATGGCACGATGAAGCCGCTGAGCGAGGACGATCTGCCGCTTCTGCTGCCGGATGTGGACGAGATTCATCCTTCCGGAACGGGAGAATCTCCGCTTGCCAATGTGACGGAGTGGGTCAACACCGTTGATCCGGAGACCGGCATGAAGGCTCGCCGCGAAACGAATACGATGCCGCAATGGGCAGGCAGTTGCTGGTACTATATCCGTTACATTGACCCGCATAACAAAGAACGGCTCGTGGATCCAGAGCTTGCGAAGAAATGGTTGCCGGTTGATCTGTATGTCGGCGGTGCGGAGCATGCGGTGCTTCACTTGCTCTATGCCCGTTTCTGGCATAAGGTGCTCTATGACATCGGCGTTGTTCCGACGAAGGAACCGTTCCAGAAGCTGGTCAACCAGGGCATGATCCTCGGCACGAACAACGAGAAGATGAGCAAATCCCGCGGCAATGTCGTCAATCCCGACGATATCGTCAGAGATTATGGCGCTGACACGCTCCGCATGTACGAGATGTTCATGGGTCCGCTCGAGGCTACGAAGCCTTGGAGCGAAACCGGCGTGGAGGGCATCTACCGCTTCCTGAACCGCGTATGGCGTCTGTTCATCGGCGAAGACGGGAAGCTGAATGCGAAGATTACCGATGAGCCGGCAGACAAGGACTTCATGCGCGTATGGCACAAGACCGTCAAGAAGGTTACGGAGGACTACGAACAGCTTCGCTTCAACACGGCGATCAGCCAGCTCATGATCTTCGTCAATGAAGCTTACAAGGCGGAGAAGCTGCCTCGCCAGGCAATGGAGCATTTTGTCCAATTGATCGCGCCGATCACGCCGCATATCGCAGAGGAACTGTGGGAGCGGCTTGGCCATGAAGGCGGTATCTCCTATGTTCCTTGGCCGCAGTATGACGAAGCGTACACCAAGGATGATGAGATCGAGATCGTCATCCAGGTGAAGGGCAAGATCGTCGACCGGGCGATGATCCCGGCGGATCTTGACGAGAGAGGGATGGAGGAGCTTGCACTGGCCAGAGATGCGGTTAAGCAAGCGATCGCAGGCAAGAACATCCGCAAGGTGATTGCGGTTAAGGGCCGTATCGTCAATATCGTCACCGATTGATCATCGATTTCACCGGCAGCGACCTCGACTGGTTCACGCTTTCTGGCCATAGAATAGCGATTCTACCTTAGTCAGGTCGCTGCTGTATTTCATATGTGTCGTATGGATGAGCTGTTCGAACATGCCATTGAGATGAGCTTGCATGACTTTGAGCCCTTCATGAGTGATGCCGCCAGGCACGCACACTCTCTCTTGCAAGGACGTGAAGGTGAAGTTCTTGTCGGACAGGAGCTTGGCTGTGCCAAGCAGCATATCGCTGGCCAGCCGGCTCGCCTCGTCCCTCGATATACCGGTCAGTTCGACGGCAGCTTCAACGAACCGCTCGAGGAAATAGCACAGGAAGGCAGGGCCGCAACTGGACAGATCGGATGTGATGCGGGCATGCCTCTCTTCGATATGTCGGGGAACGCTGATATGCCGGAACAGCGCCTCCAGCCTCTCGCGGTCGCTTGTCTGCATGCGTTCGCTGTACATGAACAGCGAAGCGCCGCTGAGCGCATAGTTGGTAATGCTCGGGATGACCTTGGCGATCTTGCACGGGAGGTGATCTTCCAGCAGTTTGATGAGCACGGGACTCGTTATCGAGACGATGGTCTGCTCGCTGCTTACGAATGGCTGGATTTCCTCGATGACTTGTTTATATTCATGCGGCTTCACGCAGATGAAGATGATGTCGCAGTTCTTCGCGATCTCACGATTGTCGGTTGCCGCAGATAAGCCAGGGTAGAGGCAGGCGAGATTGGCTGCCTTGGCATGGGTACGATTCGCGGCCATGATCTGATTCGCTGTAAGCGCTCCTGATGTGATGAACGCTTCAATCAGAATGCTCCCCATGCTGCCCGTTCCGATGAATCCGACTTTCATCATGAAACCCTCCCAAGATAAACGCTATATACATCTTTTCAAGTATATGTACATGCGGGATGTCCATATGATAGATGATTTCATCTCGATGATCAGATGTATGGGGGTGACTAGAATGTTGCGGTCGCGAAGCTTGCTGGTCTTGCTTGGATATGTGACGATCATGCTCCTATTGGCGTTGATCCTATACCGGTTGCTGACGATCATCGCTCCCGTTCCGTCCGGGTGGTCATCCGAAGCGGAATGGGTGCCGGTCAATTCGCTTCTGCTAGGCGCCGGTGAAGGTGAACACGAGCGGGATGAAGCGCTTACTTCGAGCGGCGGTGCAGTGAACCGTCTGAACGGTACTGAGGGTGCGCCTCAGGAGCAACCGGCATCACAGAACGACGAACATCAGGCTACCTTGGAAGAGCCCGTTGCGACAGATGATTCGCTGATCCCGATCAATACGGCGGATCTCGCGCAATTGCAGCAGCTTCCTGGCATTGGTCCGGCCAAAGCGCAGGCGATTCTCGATTACAGGCAGGAGCATGGCGCATTTCAAAGTTTGGAGGAACTGCTGAACGTAAAAGGGATCGGTCAGAAGACGCTGGAGAACATGCTGCCCTATCTGAAGCTGGAATGATCGACAAGTTCCTGTGAAAACCCTTTTCTTTTCTAGCGCTTTGTGCGAAAATAGATGATACATAAGTAATCATATCTAAATGGAGGGATTTATCGATGTCAGAAGAGCGCAAGCTTCAGTTAGAAACACTCGCTGTCCATGCGGGGCAGCAGATTGACCCAACCACGATGTCACGTGCAGTGCCAATCTATCAAACGACTTCGTATGGGTTCCGCGATTCGGATCATGCGGCTAACCTGTTCGCACTCGCGGAAATGGGAAATATCTACACCCGCATCATGAACCCGACCACAGACGTGTTTGAACAGCGCGTAGCACAACTGGAAGGCGGCATTGGAGCACTGGCGGTATCGTCAGGACAAGCCGCGATCACCTTCTCCATCCTGAACATAGCAGGTGCCGGTGATGAGATCGTCTCCGCGTCCAGCTTGTACGGAGGTACATACAATCTCTTCGCGCATACGCTCAAGAAGCTTGGGATCACGGTGAAGTTCGTCGATCCGGTCAATCCTGAGAACTTCCGCAGCACCATCACGCCGAAGACGAAGGCGCTGTATGCCGAATCGATTGGCAACCCGCGCGGTGACGTGCTCGATATCGAGGCAGTTGCGAAGATTGCGCATGAACATGGCATTCCGCTCATCGTGGACAATACATTGCCAAGCCCATATCTGCTCCGGCCGATCGAGCATGGCGCCGATATCGTGGTGCATTCCGCGACGAAGTTCATCGGCGGTCACGGTACCTCCATCGGCGGCATCATCGTCGACAGCGGCAAATTCGACTGGAAAGCAAGCGGCAAGTTCCCTGGCTTCACGGAGCCTGATCCAAGCTACCACGGCCTCGTATATTCCGATGCTGTCGGCCCGGTAGCCTATATCATCAAAGCTCGCGTACAGCTCTTGCGTGACATCGGTGCATCCCTCTCGCCATTCAACTCCTTCTTGCTGTTGCAAGGTCTGGAGACGCTGCATCTTCGCATGGAGCGCCACAGCGAGAACGCGCTGAAGGTGGCGCAATATCTGGAGAAGCACCCGGCCGTCTCTAATGTGAACTATCCGGGGCTGGAATCCCATCCGTCCTATGCGCTTGCCAAGAAGTATCTGCCGAAGGGCGCAGGGGCCATCCTAACCTTCGAGATCAATGGCGGAGTTGAGGCTGGGAAGAAGCTGATCAACAATGTGAAGCTGTTCAGCCATCTCGCCAACGTCGGTGACAGCAAGTCGCTGATCATCCACCCTGCCAGCACGACGCACTCGCAACTGGAAGGAGAAGAACTGTTGTCCACAGGCGTTACACCGGGCATGGTTCGATTGTCCGTTGGTACGGAGAATATCGAGGACATCCTGTACGACCTGGAGCAAGCGATCAAGGCCAGCCAGCAATAATCAGCAATAATCAGAAAGGAATGCTCTCATGACAACGAACCGCAAAGATTGGGATACGTACTTTATGGACATCGCATTTATGGCATCAACCAGATCCCGATGCGGCCGACGCAAGGTCGGAGCGGTACTGGTTCAAGGCAAGAAACTGCTCGGAACCGCATATAACGGAGCCCCCTCCGGTGTGCCTGACTGCGAGGAAGCAGGATGCATGCTGGTTGAGGAGTATGAGCTGAAGGTTGCGGATGACGGAACGGAGCATGTGGTCAAGAAGCAGCGCTGCGTGCGCACGATTCACGCGGAACAGAACCTACTCCTCTTCACCGACCGCAGCGACCGCGAAGGCTCTACCGTATATGTCACCGACCAACCTTGCTGGACATGCGCCAACATGCTGGCTAACAGCGGTATCACAGAGATCGTCTATCACCGTGAGTATCCTAAGGATCAAGATAAGGTTGTCAGATTAATGGAGCAGAAGGGCATCGTGTTCCGCCAGCTAGCTGCTTATGAACCACCTCCAGGTGCGGTTTGAACAGGATGCTCCGGTATCCGGTATATGATATAATGATTGCATGAGGAAGCACCTCTGTTTCGAAGACGAAGCGGGGGTGCTTTTCTATGTTTGGAACCATGATTCGTCCACAGCCATTCTATCTCAACAGCTTGCTGATCATCTCCGGTCTCACAGCCGGTTTACTTCAACTCCGGTCACTGATCATCGTTGTGATCGCAGCAGCTTTGCTGTCCATCAGCATTCAGAAGCTGATGTCCCCGGCATACTCCTGCATCAAGCATGGAGTTCTGACAGCGATGCTGACCGTTTGTGCCATCGGATACGGATATTGGACGGAGGAGACGAGTCAGACGAGCATACCCGATCCGTTTGAGGGCGAACAGGTCGCTGTTCAGGGGATCATCGTTTCGGTGGTGAAGATAGACGGTGACCGGGTTTCCTTGCAGTTGCACGTGGATCAATTGAACGCTCTAACGCCGCCAGCAGAGTTGGATGGACACCTGCAGCCGGAGCCTGATGCGGATATACAACTTCAGCCAGCAGATCCGCCGGATGAACTCACCCGTCCCGCACTCAAACCGAATGAACGGCTTCAGATAGTGATCTATCTAGACAGCGAAGAGCAGAAGCAAGCTGTCAGCTCTTGGAGCAGAGGCATGGAACTGCGGCTAGTCGGCAGCTTGCAGCGGCCTGGCACAGCCAGGAACTTTGGCGACTTCGATTATCGTGATTATCTGGAGAAGCAGCGTATCTACTGGCAGCTCACCGTCGATGATCTGGATGCGGCCGAGGTGAGGGGCAGGCCATCACTTAGCGCGCATCTTCTTCTGGGGGCGATGGACCGGATCAGCGGGCGGATGACGGAGTTGGTCTGGAATCTATATGCCGAACGCTATGCAGGATTTATGCAAGGCTTGCTGATCGGCGACAGGCAGGAACTGCAAGCGGAGTTGTACGAACGCTTCTCNGATATCGGGATGACCCACGTGCTCGCCATCTCCGGGCTACATGTCAGCGTGTTTACGGCCGGATGTTTCTGGATGCTGAGGCTGATGCGCCTGACGAGAGAGAAGGCGTTTATCGTCTGCATCATCTTAGTGCCGCTTTATGTGTTGTTCACCGGCTCCTCTCCATCGGCGATCCGTGCAGGGGTGATGGGGATGCTCGGACTGCTCGCGATGCGGCTCGGCAGGTGGAAGGATTCGCTGCGATATATCCTGATTGCGGCGCTTGTGATGTTGGCTGTGAATCCGTATTACATATATAATGTAAGCTTTCAGTTGTCCTTTCTCGTTACGGCCGGCTTGATTCTGCTTGTACAGCGTCTTGTCAGGCTGATGCGGGTGCTGCCTGCGGCTGTCTCCGGTGCCATAGCGGTGACGGTGGCGGCTCAGTTGTTTTCGTTTCCGATCGTCATCTATTATTTTCATACTCTTCACTTGTTGTCTCCGGTCGCCAACCTGCTGCTCGTGCCGCTCGTCAGCGTGATCATCCTGCCGCTCGGAATGATATCGCTGCTGCTAGGAGTCATCCATCCTGCGCTCGGGCAGATTCCGGCATGGCTCAATTCGCAAATGGCAGAACTGCTGTTTCGGGCAGTCACCTGGACGTCAGAGCGCGAGGCTCTGCTTACCGTCTGGCCGCAGGTGCCCGTATGGTGGGTTGTGGCATATTACGCGCTGCTTCTGTCGATGATCCTTCTCTATCCGAGGTTTCCTATCCGCCCGTTTGCTTCACACGGTTTGAAGCTCCTGGCAGCCGCTTTGATGATGGCGCTTCTTCTCTACGCATATGCGGGTGATCCGTGGAGCCGGACCGGTGTCGTCAGTGTACTGGATGTTGGCCAAGGAGATTCGATCCTGATCCGAACGCCGACAGGCCGGCATATCCTCGTTGATGGGGGAGGTACCATCCAACGTTCACGTGGGGAAGAAGATGCATGGCGATCTCGCCGTGATCCATACGAGGTGGGCAAGGATACGCTGGTGCCGCTTCTCAGGCGGCGAGGCGTCCGTCACCTAGATGCGGTCATTGTCACTCACCTCGATGCCGATCATGTCGGGGGGCTTCATGCGGTGATCGAACATGTTTCAGTGGAGCGCATCCTGTTCAACGGCACGCTGAAGGAATCGCCTTACTCGCGGCGGATGATCGCTGCCGCCCTACAACGTGAGATTCCTCTCATCCCGGTTTCCGCCGGCCAGGTGTGGCGGGCAGATGAGGAGACGACATTATCGTTCCTTCATCCTTTTGCAGATGCGGTTGGTGATTCGCNGAAGTTGAGGATGGCGGATGATCAGAATGGAGAGTCGGTTGTATTTGCCCTGCAGATGGGGAATGCGGCATTCCTGTTCACCGGAGATATCGGCGAAGCAGAGGAACGTTCGATTCTCCGAAGTTTAAGGGAACATGAAAGCGCCGGAGATGATCCTGCTTCGGGTTGGCCATTGAATGAACGGATCGATGTGCTTAAGGTGGCGCATCATGGCAGCAGGTACAGCACTTCGGATATCTGGCTTGATTACTGGAGGCCGCTCAGCAGCGTAATATCGGTAGGGCGTAATTTCTACGGGCATCCTACCGGCGATGTGCTCGAGAGACTGGCGACGCGCGGTGTCACCACATATCGGACGGACCAGCATGGGGAGGTCCAATATCGGACAACGGATGGCCGTCTGGAGGTGCGGACGAAACTTGTCCATTGAGATGCACCGGATGTATCCGCACAGGAGTTGGCAGGCCGTCTGTCATCATCATTCGGTCCAACAGCCTATATTTCGGCTTGCCGGTGTGTTGCCGCCTGCCTAAGACCTTCATCGCGCCATAACGGAGCATCTTCCTGTTGCGCATGGGCTATCAAATACTTGGTGGTATACTTACATTCAAATTTTTGTTATTCTAGTACATGAATTTATACTTAGGCCCGTTGCAACATATCACGACGAGGCACCGTCTATTAGGGTGCAAGGAAGGAGGATCCTGGTGGTAGAGCAAGAGCTGATCAGGTCTGCTCAATCCGGTGATCGCGAAGCTATGATCCAGCTATTGCGTGAAATCGAAACCCACGTTTACCGAACGGCTTACTATATCTTGGGGAATGAGCAGGATGCCATGGATGCTGCTCAGGAGGCCCTTATTCGAGTATATACCAAGATCGAATCATTCGAAGAGAAAGCCCAGTTCAAGACGTGGGTTCAGAGGATCGTCACCAATATCTGCATCGACAAGTTTAGGAGGAATAAACCGACTGTATCCATCGATGAGCATGCGATGAACTTCACCGCTGATCACAGCGTCGAAGAGGAAGTGGTCGCCACCTATGTATCGCAGGACATCCGGGAAGCGATCAACAAATTATCCGATCATTATCGAGCGGTTATTGTGTTGCGTTATCTGCAGGATTTCTCCTATAACGAAATATCGGATTCATTAGGTTTGCCTTTAAACACCGTCAAATCTTACTTGTTCCGAGCGAGACAGCAGTTGCAAACACTGCTGCAAGACTATCAGAAGGGTGGTGTTGGGGGATGAAGTGTCAAGAGGTGATGGAATACATGCAGCGCCAGTTGGACCTGGATCTGGCAGACACTGAACAACAATTGCTTGATGCGCATCTTAGGACTTGCGCATCCTGCCGCGTCATGATGGAACGGCTCCAGCGTCTGACAAGCGAATTGTCGAGCTTGCCAAAGGTTCATCCTCCCGTAAGCCTCGTAGATGCGATCCTGCCGAAGCTGGAGGAGATCGACCGGGCCAGACAGTCCGAAGGCGCCATCAGATCAGCAACAACTGATCAATCAGCAGAAACTTCACTTGCGAATAGAAGCAATCGCAGAGCCCATCGTTTGTCATACAAGGTTCTGGGAGGTGTCGTGGCAGCCGGACTGTTGCTCGGCATCGCCATCGTCAACTTAGACCAGGATGGTTCACAGCGCGTAGCGGAGGATTCTTCAGCTGGCATGTTCACATCCAGCCAAATGAGTAATGCAGCCATCATGAATGTGGCAACCAGTTCAGCGACGGGAAGCTCAGCCAGTGAGGAGGCTGAGATCCATGATGATACCGCTGAGCTGATGATCACGTCAGAATTCGAGGTGCGTGATCAGTATCTGTCACCTTCATCCAAGGATACTTCCGCCGACGACCAGCCGGTTGGGATACTGGCTCCATCCGGCGGGCAGAAACAAGGAATCCTGGGAATCCCAGCAACTGGCGGCATTTCAGATGTTCCGTCCATTGGAGCGGATGGGAAGACGGTCATTCTTGACAAGAACAAGAGTGTGTCCGGCCCGGCAGAAGAGTGGAACGAATCCTTCAACGTTGATCTGGAGGAGATGGACGGCATCACGGGCGGCATTCAAGCGTCCGTCGGCTTAGCCTCACCGGAAGGCACCTATTCCGTGTTCATCGAGAACGGCTCACTTGTCGTTCTGGACAGCAACAATGAGCGGACCTATGTATCCCAATCGTTCGGTGATGCGCAGGTATACGGCCTCGAATGGACGGATGACAGCTATCTGACGTTCAAGGTGCTGACGGATGAAGGTGAACAGGTTTATTACATCGATCTCGACAAACGTTCGGAAGGGCGAATGTAATGGCTCAGATGAGCGCTGATCAATTGTTGAATGAAGCGATGTCAGGCAAAGTGCGTCCGGTCTACGTATGCTTCGGAACGGAAGAATACATGCTGGGCAGATTCGTAGACAGATTGACGCATGTTCTCCTGCCTGACGATGCCAGGGATTTCTCATTCAGCAAGTATGACCTCACACAGACAGAACTGGATGCCGTGTTGGACGATGCGGAGACGGCGTCGTTATGGTCGGAACGCAAGGTGATCCTCGCCAAGCACGCGGCTTTTCTCACCGGTGCCAAACCGGGCGGCAAGATCGAACACAATGCGGACCGGCTCGGGTCTTATCTGGAATCGCCGGTAGACCATAGCGTCATCATCTTCACCGTCCACGCGGATAAGCTTGACGATCGCAAGAAAATCGTCAAGCATCTGAAGTCTGCGGGATGCGTGGTATCCTTCAATGAATTGTCGGATAAGGAACTGCAGAGCTGGGTGGAGCAGCAAGCTGATGAGTCAGGCTGCCGCTTCGCCCCCGGTGCAGTTGAACGGCTGATCATGCTGGCTGGAACCAATCTGCAGACGCTGAAGAGTGAGATCGATAAACTGACATTGTATACTGGGGAGAAGGGCATCATTACCGCTGATATCATCGACCAACTGGTCGTCAGCAATTCTGAACAGACGGTGTTTATGCTGGTCGAGGAAGCGGTGAAGAAGCATCCGGATCGGGCACTTTCGATGCTACATGAGCTTCTCATGCGGCGTGAGGAGCCGATCAAGATCCTGGCGCTCGTCGCCAGACAATTCCGCATCATGCTGCAGGTGAAGCAGCTCTTCGACCAAGGTTATTCGCATCAGCAGATCGCGGGCATGATCGGCTTGCATCCGTATCCGGTGAAGCTGGCGCATGAGCAGAGCCGCGCATACAGCATCAAGCAATTGATGCGTTGCATGGCCAAGCTCGCTGACCTGGATCATCAGATGAAGACAGGGCTTGTTGACAAGCGGCTGGGCTTGGAGCTGTTCTTGCTGGAATTGGCTGCGTCCTGATCGCTTGATGCATGAAACCAATACCCCCCTGAAGTGAAAAAAGCCGTCTTGAAGGTTTCTGGCCTTCAAGACGGCTTTTCGTTGTGCGTGTCCATCTTGCGATTAAGCTTGTTTCAGAAGTGCGTTTACTTTCTTCGCAAGTTTCGATTTTTTGTTTGCGGCAGCGTTTTTATGAATCAAGCCTTTGGATGCGGCTGTATCCAGCTTCTTCGAAGCGTAGACCAGAGCTGCCTTGGCTTTCTCGATATCGTTATTCGCCACAGCTGTTTCTACTGCTTTAACAGCAGTGCGAAGAGCAGACTTCTGCGAAGCGTTTTGCAAACGGCGTTTTTCGCTTTGTTTAACGCGTTTGATTGCGGATTTAATGTTTGGCATGCTGATTCACCTCCAACCTTGCACTACGAATCGTCTCGTGTCACAACTTTAAGTATTCTAACATGTGGTTTTGCAAAAAGCAACAGAATTTATCTTGATAGATTGAGGTGGGCGGTAATCGGAACGAGACCTTGGCCGCATAATCCGCAGAAGGCTGTTGCACAATAATGGATGTCCATCGTACATGATGCTAACCTACAGAGCAAAGGAGAGCCGCAATGAATCACACCAAATATAAAGCTCTGTTGAACGAGCTTGCTAATAGGAATGAGTTGAATCTGGATCAGGAGTTAAACCAACGGTCCGCGCAGCTCGACTTGGCCTTGGAAGCGAAGGAGATGGCGAGCAGCGCGCGCGGCGCAAGAGACGAATTGCCCGGCGTACATACGGAGATCTGGCAAGAAGAAGGAATCAAGATCACGCGTATCGAGGTGCAGAATGAAGAAGGTGCGCGGGCGATCGGCAAGCTGCCCGGGCATTACATTACGATCGAAGTTCCCGGGCTCAGGCGCAAGGATACGAAACTGCAGGACCGGGTGGCCACCTGCTTCGCCCAGGAATTCGAACGCTTCTTGGATCATCTGAGGATTCCGAAGGATGCCAAGGTGCTGATCATCGGCCTCGGCAACTGGAATGTTACCCCTGACGCGCTGGGACCGCTTGTTGTCGAGAACACCATGGTCACCAGGCATTATTTTGAACTCATGCCGGATCAGGTTCATCCCGGTTATCGCCAGGTCAGTGCAGTTGCTCCGGGGGTGTTGGGAACGACCGGCATCGAGACGAGCGACATCGTCCACGCGCTCGTCGACAAGCTGAAACCGGATCTGGTGATCGCCGTTGACTCTCTTGCGTCCAAGGCGCTGGAGCGGGTCAACACGACGATCCAGATCGCCGATACGGGCATTCATCCGGGTTCGGGCATCGGCAACAAGCGCAAAGGGTTGACGAAGCAGGACCTCGGTGTTGAGGTGATCGCAATCGGCGTTCCGACTGTGGTCTATGCGTCCACGATCGTCACCAGCACAATGGACATGCTGATCCGCCACTTCAAGCGCAGAACCGACAACACCCAGCAAATCTTCGGCCTCATCGATCAGTTGTCGGAGGCGGAGCGTCTGGAACTGATCAAGGAAGTGCTGAATCCGATCGGCCACGATCTGCTTGTTACGCCTAAGGAAATCGATGAATTCATCGAAGATATTGCCAATATCATCGCCAGCGGCTTGAATGCCGCCCTGCATGAAGCCGTGGATACCTCGAACGTCGCTGCCTATACGCATTGACATATATCCGAACCAGACAGGAGAGAGGGCTTACAGCCCCTCTCCTTCCGGTTTTATGGGCGTTTGTTCTCTGAGGGGTTCTATTTATGCCTCCCGCTTCATAGATTGATTACTAGATTAAGAGTCTATGAAGCCTGAGGAGGTAGAATGAGATGCAGTCGGGAACAAGCTCGCATCATTCAGGAAGATCACAGCCGATGGACAGACAGTTGCTCGCCTTCGGCAAATTACTCGGTCTGCTCGCTGCAGGGACGTTTACCCTGATTGTTGTTATCGGATTCGCGGCGTGGGTGCATGGCAAGCTCCAATCATCGCCGAATGAAGCGCTCATGGATATGACGGGAGCTATTCCGCAGGATGTGCTGATCGAGCTGCTCGCAGCCGAAGTCGGCGATCTGCGGCACGGAGAGGAGCAAGAAGGTAGCAAGGCTGGCAAAGCTTCGAAGCAACTGATCAAGATCTTGACCGGCATCGATCCGGCTGATCCGCGCAGTGTCCTGGCAGCCGAGATCAGTGGACTGGCGGCGGGAAGCGAAGCGGCAACCGGCGATCGCGAAGCGATGGACATGGTCGGTGCGCCAGGTGACCGTGCTCCGTCTCCCGGCGACCCGCTTCCTGGCCTGGATGTCGAGCCGTCTCCCCCGGCCACCGGGCAGGTCGAGACCCAGCAGCCGGCCGCTGAGGGCGGAGAACTTCCCGAGCTTGATATACCTGTTTCAGCCGGTATGGAGGAGCGGCAGAGGGTGAAGGTCTTCATCTATCATTCCCATAATCGCGAATCCTGGGTGCCGGAACTTGAAGGAGTCAAGCATCCGAATGATGCGTACGATGAGGAGATCAACATCACGCTGCTCGGCAAGCGGTTGGCCGAGAGACTCGAAGAAGATGGAATTGGCGTGAAGGTGTCGGATAAGGACTATCCATCCGTGATCAAGGACTTCAATTACAACCACTCCTACAGCTATTCGCTCAAGACCGTCCAAGAGGCATCCATCACGTATCCTGAACTGCAATACTACTTCGACATCCATCGCGATTCGCAGAAACGAAGCCTGACAACGGCCACCATCGATGGGGTTGATTACGCCCAAGTATACTTCATCATCGGCAAGCAGAATCCGAACTGGCGGGAGAACGAGGCGTTCGCCCAGAGGATTCACGACCGGCTGGAAGAGAAGTATCCCGGTCTATCGCGAGGCATTTTGGGGAAGAATGCAAAAACAGGAAACGGTGAATACAATCAGCATATATCCCCCAACGCGATCCTGATCGAGGTCGGCGGACCGGAGAATACGCTCGAGGAATCCTATCGGACAATCGATGTGCTCGCGGAGGTTCTGTCTGAGCTTTTCTGGGATGCGGAGAAGGTGAATGCACCGCTGGAGCCTGGAGAAGTCGTGGCGGCAGCGGCGCAAGTAAACGAAAGGAAGGTTCACGAATGAATGATTTCTGGAAGTTTTGCACGCGCATGGGAATCGTCGGTCTGCTCGTCTGCTTCGGCATTTTCTATGGCGTCGATCTGGCTGCCAATGGCCTGCATGAGACGGGCGCAAGAAGCATAAGTGTCAATCCTGCCGCTTCAGATGAGCAAGCCGTCAGAGATGCGGATCAGCTTGCAGACGGATCAGGGAATCTTTCGCCTGGGTTGTTTCCAGATGCTGGCCAGTATCCTTACCAATCCCCCTATGATCCCATGACTTACGCCCAAGAACCGACCCTGGTCAGCGTCTTGGCGGACGTGACCGGCGATGTGTTGCAGAGAACGGCCCGCGGCGGCATCGAGCTGATCGTGTCGCTCTTCGACGGAATTCTTCACTAGCCTGACTGCTCAAGCATCTTTTAAACCCTTCCCATTATTGATATAATGATAATCAAATTTGTGGGGGGTCAGGCATGACGGACATTCACGAACGACAAAAGAAAATTAGGAACTTCTCAATCATCGCACATATCGATCACGGCAAATCGACGCTCGCAGATCGCATCCTGGAATATACCGGCGCATTGACCTCTCGTGAGATGCAACAGCAGGTGCTTGACCAGATGGATCTGGAGCGGGAACGGGGAATCACGATCAAATTGACAGCGGTTCGTCTGAACTACAAGGCGGATGACGGCGAGGAATATATTCTGAATCTGATCGATACGCCAGGACACGTCGACTTTACGTACGAGGTGTCGCGCAGCCTCGCGGCCTGCGAGGGGGCGCTGCTTGTCGTCGATGCGGCACAAGGCATCGAGGCCCAAACTCTGGCGAACGTGTACTTGGCGCTGGATAACAACCTGGAGATTCTGCCTGTCATCAATAAGATCGACCTGCCAAGCGCCGAACCGGAGCGCGTGAAGCAGGAGATCGAAGATGTGATTGGCCTGGACGCGAGTGAAGCGGTGCTCGCCTCGGCCAAAGCCGGCATCGGCATCAAGGAAATTCTGGAGCAGGTCGTGGCCAAAGTGCCCGCTCCTTCCGGAGATCCGGACAAGCCGCTGAAGGCGCTGATCTTCGACTCGCACTATGATGCATACAAGGGTGTTGTCGTCTACGTGCGCATCGTGGACGGCTCGGTTCGTCCGGGCTCGCAGATCAAGATGTTCTCCAATGACAAGACCTTCGAAGTGATCGAAGTCGGCGTTTTCCGACCGCGGATGACGACCGTTGACGAACTGAACGTGGGCGATGTCGGCTTCATCGTGGCCGGAATCAAGAATGTGAAGGATACGCGCGTCGGGGATACGATCACCGATGCGAAGAATCCGACGCCGGAACCGCTGCCGGGCTACCGGCGCATCAATCCGATGGTATTCTGCGGCATGTATCCGATCGATTCGTCGGATTATGAGGATCTGCGTGAGGCTCTGGAGAAACTGGCGCTTAACGACGCATCGCTTCGCTTCGAGCCGGAGACATCTTCTGCGCTTGGTTTCGGGTTCCGTTGCGGCTTCCTCGGACTGCTGCATATGGAGATCATTCAGGAGCGCATCGAACGCGAGTTTAACGTACCGATCCTGACGACGGCGCCAAGCGTGGTCTACCGCGTGACGATGACCAATGGCGAGGTCAGGGAGATTGAGAACCCGTCGCTCTATCCGGAGCAGGGCAAGATCGAATACGTCGAGGAGCCATATGTCAAAGCGTCGATCATCGTGCCGAACGATTATGTCGGAGCGATCATGGAGCTGTGTCAGGGCAAGCGCGGCGAATTTCTGAATATGGAATATCTGGATACCAATCGTGTGACCTTGACTTATGAGATTCCGTTATCTGAGATTGTGTACGACTTCTTCGACCAATTGAAATCGAGCACAAGAGGATATGCTTCATTCGACTATGAGCTGGTCGGCTACAAGCGCTCGAACCTGGTGAAGATGGACATCCTGCTCAATGGCGAACAGGTGGACGCCTTGTCCTTCATCGTGCACAGAGACCGCGCTTACCATCGCGGCAAGGCGATCTGCGAGAAGCTGAAGGAGCTTATCCCTCGCCAGATGTTTGAGGTTCCGATCCAGGCTGCAATCGGCCAGAAGATCATATCGCGCGAAACGGTCAAGGCGATGCGCAAGAACGTTCTGGCCAAGTGCTACGGTGGCGATATTACCCGTAAGCGCAAACTGCTCGAGAAGCAGAAGGAAGGTAAGAAGCGGATGAAGCAAGTCGGCAGCGTGGAAGTGCCGCAAGAGGCGTTTATGGCGGTACTGAGGCTTGACGATTAATCCGGACGTCTGTCCGGTCATTGAAGGAACCGATCATAGATTCACATGCCCAGGAAGGGGAAAGTTGTCAACTGTGCAAGGATGGCGACGCACGGTTGACCCGACTTTCCCCTCCGTCTGTTTGATATCTCTTGTCAGAAAGGAGGGGGCGAAAGTTGCAGCAGGTTAACATGATGAGCCCTCGTGCCGTGTATATCCACATTCCGTTCTGTACGAACAAATGCCATTATTGCGACTTCAACTCCGTAGTGTTGCAGGGCCAGCCGGTGATGGAATATTTGCAGGCTCTGGAGCGGGAGATGGAATATACGGTGCAGATGATGCCGCCGGATAGGATCGACACGATCTTCGTCGGCGGAGGGACGCCGACGGTGCTGACACCAGAGCAGATGGCGTATTTCCTGCGCTCGGTTCGCACCTATTTCCCTAACCAGGCGGTCAATGTGGAATTTTCGATGGAGGCCAACCCCGGCACCGTCGACGAAGAGAAGCTCGCGGCGATGAAGGCAGGCGGGGTGAATCGGTTAAGCTTCGGCGTGCAGTCCTTCGACAACAAGCTGCTGCACGACATCGGGCGCATCCACGATACGTCGGATGTGTACCGGAGCCTGGAAGCAGCGCGCCAGGCGGGCTTCACCAACATGTCGATCGACCTGATGTTCGGACTGCCGAATCAAACGTTGGAACAGCTTGACCATACGCTCTCAGCAGCACTTGCGCTTGATCTGCCGCACTATTCGATATACAGCCTGAAGGTGGAGGAGAATACGCTGTTCTATAAGCTGTATCAGCGGGATGAACTGCCTCTGCCGGATGAGGATACGGAGCTCGAGATGTATCGCTTGATCATGGATCGCCTCCAGGCTGCCGGCTATGAGCAATACGAGATCAGCAACTTCGCCCGACCGGGATACGAGAGCCGGCATAATATGACGTATTGGCGCAATGAGCCTTACTATGGCATCGGCGCTGGTGCGCATGGCTATGCGGCCCGGCTCCGCCACATGAATATCAAGGGCGTCCAACCTTACATCCGGACGTGCCAGACGGGCCTTCCGCGGGCAGAAGAGCATCCCGTCTCGGAGCAGGAGGCCATGGAGGATTTCATGATGGTTGGGCTTCGCATGATGCGTGGCGTCAGCAATGAAGACTTCCGCAGACAGTTTCAGGTATCGATCGAGGAAGCGTTCGGCCAGACGATTGCCAGCCTGATCGACCAAGGGTTGCTGGAACGTACGGAGCACGGCTACAAGCTGAGCAAGCAGGGCTTGATCTACGGCAATGATGTGTTTGGCGCGTTTCTGGGTGCGGTTGAAACGGTCTGATGTACAGCGATAAAAACCAATTGCATACTTATGCTGTATGTTGTATATTTATCCCTATCTGCGTTTCAGCAAACATTCGGACATGGGAGCCGGGATGGTTCAGACAAGCTGCCTGCGAGAGGCGAGGGTGAACTGGCGCCGCTTGCGGCAGGCTTGTTCGATTACAAAGAGAAATAGGTGGGGATGATCATGGCGGTCGTGCGCAAAGCCACGCTGGATGATGTCGAGCAAATTTACACGTTGATAGATCGTTATGCCCAGAGAGGCATCATGTTGCCTCGGTCGCGAGAACTGCTATCGAAAGTGATCGATACGTTTACGGTTGCCGAGGAGGACGGTTGCGTCATCGGCATCGGTTCGCTGTGCGTGCTTGGCAAGGAGTTGGTGGAGATCCGTTCCCTGGGGATCGATGAGCAATACAAAGGCAGAGGCATTGGTTCGATGATCGTGGATATGCTGGTTCAGGAGGCACGGGAGATGAATATGCGCCAGGTGATGGCGCTCACTTACGAGGTCCGGTTCTTCGAGAAGAACGGGTTCCGCGTTGTGGACAAGGAGATTTTCCCGGAGAAGGTTTGGACAGATTGCATCCATTGCAAGAAACAGCATTGCTGCGATGAAATCGCCGTACTGAAGACGCTGGATTGACTTGACAATGCCAATCGCGTTTTGGTATTTTTGTAGTAGGTTTTAGCACTCGCGTAGCCTGAGTGCTAACGAAAGGAGGCTGTCTTACGTATGCTGTCAGAACGCCAACGCTTGATCCTGAACGCCATCGTCGACGATTACATCCGCTCGGCGGAGCCGGTCGGTTCACGCAGCATATCCAAACGTGGCGATGTAGCGTACAGCCCGGCGACCATTCGCAACGAGATGTCAGATCTCGAAGAGCTCGGTTACCTCGAGCAGCCTCATACTTCCGCCGGTCGTATTCCCTCTCACAAGGGATATCGATATTATGTGGACCATCTGATTCGCGTCAAGGAGATGTCGAAGCAGGAGATCGACAGGCTGAAGCTGTTCTTCGCAGAACGCATGCAGCAGCAGGAGAAGGCTATCAGGCAAGTGGCGATGATCCTCGCCGAGATGACGAGCTACACCTCATTTGTGCTCGAGCCGGAACTGGTTCATACCACTCTTAAACATATGCAGATCATCCCGCTCAATGAGAAACAGGCGGTGGTGATCATCGTTACGAATACCGGTCACGTGGACAATAAGTTGATCGCTCTGCCTCGGGACGTTTCTGTTTCGGAAATCGAAAAAGTGGTCAACATATTAAATGCGAAACTGGCCGGTGTTGCCATGATGCACCTCAATTCCAAACTGTATGACGAGATCGGCGAAGAGATCAGACGTCATGTGACCCATTACCAGGAATTGGTTAAGGTGCTCGATTCCGCATTCACCATCGAAGAGGAAGGACGCGTCTTCTTAAGCGGAGCGGCCAACATGATGAATCAACCGGAATTCCGTGACGTCGAGAAGGTCAAGTCGCTGTACTCGCTGCTAGAGGAACATGATACGCTGGTCAAGCTCCTGTCGCCGACAGAGACGGGGGTTCAGGTACGGATCGGTTCCGAGAACAACCTCTTGGCTATCAGCAATTGCAGTCTCATCACGGCCACTTACTCGATCGATGGTCAGACCTTAGGAACGATTGGCATTCTCGGCCCTACCCGCATGGAGTATGGCAAAGTGATCGGCTTGATGCAATATTTATCCAAAGAAATGTCCAATATCTTATCGAATCATTCCGGCAATGAATGATTACGGGGGGGNGAGAACGAACAATGACAGCACAGAACGATCAAATGGATCAGGAACAAACGAAGCAAACGACTGCCCAGGATATGGAGCAGGCTGGTACGGAGACGCCTGAGTCTGCGGATGTGCAGACATCACAGGAGGAAGCTTCTCAATCCCAGGAATCAGAAGTGGAGTCGAAACTGCTGGATGAGTTGCGCAGTCAGTTGGATGAGCAGCAGCAGAGGCTGCTTCGTCTGCAGGCTGATTACGATAACTTCCGCCGCCGGACCCGCCAGGAGAAGGAGGAGTTCGCCAAATATGCTTCTTCCGAGATCGTGGAGAAGCTGCTTCCCGTTCTCGATAATTTCGAACGGGCACTGGCGGCCGGACAGTCCGGGAACGATTATGATGCGCTGATCAAAGGCGTGGATATGATCTACCGCCAACTCAAGCAGGTGCTGGAGCAGGCTGGACTCTCCGAGATGAATGCGGCAGGTCAGCCGTTTAATCCGGAGTATCATAATGCAGTGATGCAAGTAGAGGACGAAGAACACGAGGAAGGCATCGTGCTGGAAGAATTGCAGAAGGGTTATATGTTTAAGGATAAGGTTCTTCGCCCAGCCATGGTTAAAGTCAGCGGCTAAAGACAGAGAAAGATAGGAGGACACACCAGTATGAGTAAAGTTATCGGTATAGACCTGGGAACGACGAACTCTTGCGTTGCGGTCATGGAAGGCGGCGAAGCGGTCGTCATCCCGAATGCGGAGGGGAACCGTACTACCCCTTCGGTAGTAGGCTTTAAGAAGGATGGTGAACGTATCGTCGGCGAAACTGCGAAGCGCCAGGCAATCACCAATCCGAATCGGACGATCATCTCGATCAAGCGTCACATGGGTACGGATTACAAAGTGGACATCGATGGTACCAAATATACGCCTCAGCAGATCTCTGCGATGATCCTGCAGAAACTGAAGGCTGACGCTGAAGCTTATCTCGGCCAAGAAGTCAAGCAAGCCGTCATTACGGTTCCTGCTTACTTCAACGACAGCCAGCGGCAAGCAACGAAGGATGCCGGTAAGATCGCCGGCCTTGAGGTGCTTCGTATCGTCAACGAGCCTACTGCTGCAGCACTCGCATACGGCCTGGATAAAGAAGAAGACCAGACGATCCTCGTCTTCGACCTTGGCGGCGGTACGTTCGACGTTTCGATCCTCGAACTTGGCGACGGCATCTTCGAAGTTAAAGCGACCAGCGGCGACAACCATCTGGGCGGCGATGACTTCGACCAGAAGATCATCGACTACCTGGTTGCCGAATTCAAGAAGGAGAACGGCGTTGACCTGTCCAAGGACAACGCGGCTCTGCAACGCCTGAAGGATGCAGCCGAGAAGGCGAAGAAGGAACTTTCCGGCGTGCTGACGACGACGATCTCCCTGCCGTTCATCACAGTGGTAGATGGCGTGCCGCAACACCTGGAGATGAATCTGACGCGTGCGAAGTTTGAAGAACTGACAGCCGATCTGGTAGAGCGCACGATGGGACCGACCCGTCAAGCTCTGAAGGATGCAGGACTGTCTCCATCGGATATCGACAAGGTCGTGCTGGTCGGCGGTTCGACTCGTATCCCGGCCGTTCAGGAAGCGGTCAAGAAGCTGATCGGCAAAGAGCCGCACAAGGGTGTCAACCCTGACGAAGTCGTCGCTCTCGGCGCAGCGATTCAAGCTGGCGTCCTGACCGGCGAAGTGAAGGATGTCGTGCTGCTCGACGTTACACCGCTGTCTCTCGGTATCGAGACTGCCGGTGGCGTATTCACGAAGATGATCGAACGCAATACGACCATCCCGACGAGCAAATCGCAGATCTTCTCCACATTCGCTGACAATCAGACAAGTGTCGAGATTCACGTGCTGCAAGGCGAACGGGCGATGGCCGCCGACAACAAGACGCTCGGCCGCTTCATCCTCAGCGATATTCCGCCAGCGCCGCGCGGAGTGCCGCAGATCGAAGTCACCTTCGACATCGACGCCAACGGCATCGTCAACGTATCGGCGATGGATAAAGGCACCGGCAGGAGCCAGAAGATTACGATCACTTCCTCGAGCGGTCTGACGGACGAAGAAATCGAACGCATGATGAAGGAAGCAGAGGCGCATGCTGAAGAGGACAGAAAGCGCAAGGAGCTCGTCGAAGCGAAGAACGAAGCGGATCAGCTTGTCTACACCGTTGACAAGACTCTGAAGGACCTCGAGGGCAAGGTGGATCAATCGGAGATCTCCAAGGCCAACGAAGCGAAGGAAGAGGTTAAGAAGGCGATTGAGACGAACGACATCGAGCAGATCCGCAAGGCGAAGGATAAGCTGAGCGAGGTTGTGCAACAGTTGTCCGTCAAGTTGTATCAGCAAGCCGCCGGAGATGCCGGGCAAGGAGCGGCAGGAGGCAGCGACAGCAGTGCCAAGAAAGATAACGTCGTAGATGCTGACTACGAAGTGGTAGACGACAAGAAAGACTAATCGCCTGACAACGAATGATGTGAATCATGCGGAAGATCCCGAATAGTGACATTCATGCGATCCGGTCTTCACGCATCTGTTTTGCAAAGTCAAAGCCGGTACTAGACCGGCTTTGACTTTGATTTATGACCAAGTCATATATGGGAGTGGAACGAGTGAGCAAGCGTGACTATTACGAAGTGCTTGGCGTAGACAAAAACGCCACCCCCGATGAGATCAAAAAAGCATACCGCAAGCTGGCCCGTCAATACCATCCAGACGTTAACAAGGAGCCGGATGCAGCCGAGAAGTTTAAGGAAGTTAAGGAAGCTTATGAGGTTCTGAGCGATGAGAACAAGCGCGCCCAATATGACCGCTATGGCCATACCGATCCAAACCAGGGATTCGGCGGGTTTGGCGGTTTCGGCGGTGGCGGCGGTTTCGAGGATTTCGGCGGCTTCGGCGATATATTCGATATGTTCTTCGGTGGAGGTTCGAGACGCAATCCGAATGCGCCACAGCGCGGAGCCGATCTGCAATACACGATGACGATCGAATTCAAGGAAGCCGTGTTCGGCAAAGAAACGGACATCGAGATTCCGCGCACGGAGAATTGCGATCACTGTAACGGCAGCGGCGCTAGACCCGGCACTCATCCTGAGACGTGTTCCACTTGCCGCGGGACCGGGCAGCAGGAAGTCGTACAGAACACGGCATTTGGCCGCATCGTAAACAGGAGGGTATGTCCGGCCTGCTCCGGTACGGGCAAGATCATCCGGGAGAAATGCTCCAAGTGCAATGGTTCCGGCAAGGTGAAGAATCGCCGGAAGATCCATGTCAAGATTCCGGCAGGCATCGACGACGGTTCGCAGATCCGCTTATCCGGAGAAGGCGAAAGCGGGATTCGCGGCGGTCCGCCGGGAGATCTGTATATCGTCGTGAATGTCAAGCCGCATGACTTCTTCGAACGTGAGGGCGACGATATCTACTGCGAAGTGCCGATCACCTTCGCCCAAGCGGCGCTTGGTGATGAGATCGAAGTGCCGACGCTGTCCGGCAAAGTGAAGTTGAAGATTCCCGCGGGTACCCAGACGAACACCTATTTCCGCTTGAAAGGTCACGGTGTTCCGCGGCTAAGGGGAATCGGACAAGGCGACCAGCATGTCAAAGTCGTCGTCGTCACCCCGACGAAGCTGAGCGAGAAGCAGAAGGAGCTGCTGCGCGAATTCGCCAAGCTCAGCGGCGAAGATACGCACGAGCAGCAGGAGACGCTGTTCGAGCGGATGAAGAAAGCATTCCGCGGATAAACCGGGCATATCTTGCCCGGTTTTTTTCTATGGAACGGGACCTGCATATACGCGAACGCCTCATCCGCTGCCCTCGGTTGCCTCGGTGCTCGTCTTGCGATGTGCTTTAATGCTAACGGAACGTCATTCCGCTATTAACCCTGTTCACTCCTGAAAACCCGTCCTATAAGGGAAATAGCGGAACCTCGTTCCGTTAGGCCTCACCAAATGGCAGAAAATGGCGGCATAACGGCTTCTCGTTCCGTTAGCATTCGGTCTGGAGGACAAAACAGGGGGAGCGGCGAGTCCAGAGGCACTCCAACGCGTTGGGATGTATGGGCAGGACGAAGCAAGGAGGACGGCGAGTCCAGAGGCACTCCGATGCAGCGTTGCGCCATAAGTCGTCCAAAACTCCATATTGACAGTTATCGTTGGCGAGTTCATGATGAGAGAGTGATCATACTTCAGACGTCGAACTATAGGAAGTGTACTGCTTGGGTTATCTGTATCTTCTCATCGCAACCATGTCCTGGAGCCTCGTCGGCGTACTCGTGAAAACGGCCTCGTTCCAGTTTGATTTCTATACGATCACGTTCGCCAGATTCTTCATCGGAGTGCTGGCGCTTGGTGTGCTCGTCGTCGCCACCCGCAATACACTGCGGCCCAAGCTGCTGGGCAAGTGGATCTGGATCGGTGCGTTGGCCAAGGCGGCCAATTATCTGTTCGAGAATCTTGGCGTGTCTGCCGGTTATGCTTACGGCAATGTGCTCGTTTATCCGGTTCAGACGCTCTGTCTGATGTTATTTGGCATCTTCCTCTTCAAGGAGAAGATGTCGATGCGTGGCTGGTTCGCCTCCGCGATCGTCATCACCGGTGCGCTCCTGATCACCTGGAATGGACGCCCGCTCGCTTCGCTCTGGAGCGATCAGGGATGGCTGTCCATCATCTTCGTCCTGTCGGGCATCGGCGCTGCTGCGCACCTGCTCAGCCAGAAGATGCTGCTCGACTCGATGAATGACGTATCGATGAACTTCTCGATCTTCTTCTGGGCATCGCTGATTACGGCATTGCCGCTGCCAATTGCGGCAGATTGGACGCCGGAACCTCTGCCAGGCTCATGGCTTGCCGCAGTCGGGCTCGGGCTCATCACGGGACTCAGCTTCGTCTTCTCCTCCAAAGCGATGCGCACGGTGAAGTTCTCGGTCACGGCGATCGCCACCAATCTGCCTGTGCTGTTCACGGTCTTCTGGGCGGCGCTGTTCTTCCGCGAGCCGATCACCGGATATATCACATGCGGGGCGATCATCGTTGTGATCGGCATGACGATGCTCAACTGGCCGGTGCGCAAAGAGAAAGATCAATCGGATTCAATGGCTGTCGGGACACGATGACAATGGAATGAGGATGGAGCCACATGGCCGTGAAGTAAACATACCTGTTTATTTCACGGCTTATTTGTGCTGACATCGGGAATCGGGAGAACCGTAGGCACTTGGCTGGAATTTCGTTCATAAAATGCTCATCCATACATCAGGTGAAGTGATATACGTTTCCGGTCTTTATACGGCATAATAGATAAAGAGATGATTCTCATACCAACTGCCGGGAGGGAAGCGGCACATGGATGATCGAGTAAGCACGGGACATGAAGGTCTCGATCTGGCAATCGACATGCTGCGTCTGGGAGACAATGTGGTGTGGCAGGTGGATTCGCTTGAAAGCTACCAGAAGATGGTGGATGCCTACGTGAACCGAGCGATTCAGGATGGACGGAAAATCGTGTACGTTCGGTTTGGCAAACATCGGCCATTGATCGAAAACAGCAAGCATGTCAAGGTGTATCGGCCGGACCCGGTCAAGGGCTTCGAGAACTTCGCCACAACGGTACATCTGCTGATTGAACGCGAAGGGGAACGGACTTTCTATGTCTTTGACAGCCTGACAGATCTGTTGGAAGATTGGCATTCCGATCTGATGATCGGCAATTTCTTTAAGGTCGCATGTCCGTATCTGTACGAACTGGACACGGTGGCCTACTTCGCCATCTTGCGCAATGTTCATACATACAGCACCATCGCCCGCATCCGCGAGACGACTCAGGTGCTGTTCGACCTGTACGAAGTGAAGGGCAAGCATTATGTACATCCGCTGAAAGTGGAGAACCGATACTCGCCTACGATGTTTTTCCCGCACCTGATCCAGGGGCAAGAGGCGATCGGCTTGACGGCCAGCGCCGATGTGGCTGAGCTCTTCGCCAGCATCCGCCGCGGCGAGGAGCGGCTCGATTATTGGGACACGCTGATTAACAAGGCGAGGGAGCTGGTCGGAGAGCCTCGTGAGGCGCAGGATGCATACAGGAAGAGACTCATCCGCATGCTGTTTGGTCAGCAATCGCGCATGGTCAAGCTGTGCGAAGCCTTCTTCACGCTGGAGGATATCGTGAAGATCGCCGAACGGGAAGTCGGATCGGGATGGATCGGCGGCAAGAGCGTCGGCATGCTGCTTGCGCGCAAGATTCTGGAGCAGGCCGACGACGGCAAGTTCCTCCCCTATCTGGAACCGCATGATTCCTACTATATCGGGACGGATGTGTTCTACACGTACATCGTGCAGAATGGGTGGTGGAAGCTCAGGACGAAACAGAAAACAGAGGAAGGCTACTTCGAGTATGCCGCTGAACTTCAAGAGAAACTGCTGCGTGGCAAATTTCCCGACAGCATCCGTGAGAAGTTCATGCAACTGCTCGAACATTTCGGACAATCGCCGATCATCGTCCGTTCCAGCTCGCTGCTGGAGGACAATTTCGGCAATGCCNTTGCCGGCAAGTATGAGAGTGTGTTCCTGGCGAATCAAGGTACGCCCAAGGAACGCTATGAGGCATTGGAGCAGGCGATCCGGATCGTGTACGCCAGCTCGATGAACCGGGATGCTCTGGAATATCGGATGAACAGGGGATTGTTCGCCGAAGATGAACAGATGGCGATCCTCGTGCAGCGTGTATCAGGTGATCACTATGGGGATGAGTACTTTCCCCATCTGGCAGGGGTGGGCAATTCCTCGAATCTGTACGTCTGGGACCCGGAGATCGATATGAATGCGGGTATGTTGCGTCTCGTTTTCGGACTTGGCACGAGGGCGGTTGACCGGACGGAGGGAGATTATGCACGGCTCGTCACGCTGGATAACCCATTGCGCTTGCCACTCGTGCACGCGGAGGAACGCAAGAAGTTTTCCCAGCACATGGTCGATGTTATCTCGCTTAGCGAGAACCGGCTGGTGACGAGGAGACTGGATACCTGTCTGAATCGCGGCATTCGGGTGGACCCGTCTTTGTTTGCCAGCGTCGATCATGAAACGTTGAATCGCATGCGTGAGAGAAGGATGAAGGTGCATCAGAAGCCCTATATCCTCGATCTTCACAGACTGCTCAGCGAGACGGAGTTTCCCCATGTGATGCGGGAGATGCTGCAATGCTTGTCGCGGGTATATGACTATCCGGTCGATGTCGAGTTCACCGCGAACTTTAACGAGGATGGCCGGTTCAGGATCAACATCGTGCAATGCCGTCCTCTGCAAACAAAGGGACTTGGCCGCAAGGTGACGCTCCCGAAAGCGGATGACGGAGATTGCCTGTTCGCGATGCAGGGCAACTTCATGGGAGGAAACGTCCGCCTGCCGATCGATTATGCGGTGCTTGTCCGGTCCTCCGCCTATCTGATGCTGAGCGAACAGGACAAATATGCAGTGGCACGACTGATTGGCCAACTGAACAGACTGCTCAAGGGAAACACCGTGATGTTGGTCGGACCAGGCCGATGGGGAACGACGACGCCTTCCTTAGGTGTTCCGGTCCTGTTTGCCGAGATCAGCCATGCTTCCGTGCTTGTTGAGGTTGCTGAACCTGNTGAGGGCTTTATGCCGGAACTATCTTACGGCAGCCATTTCTTCCAGGATCTCGTGGAGACCGGCATTTTCTATGCTGCCGTGTTCGCCGGTCAACNGGGTGTCGTCTTCCATCCAGAGCGCATCCTGAATGAGCAGAACCGGTTGCCTGAGCTGCTTCCTCAGCATGCGGCATTGTCACCTGTGGTTCATGTCGCAGCCACTCCCGGTTTGGAATTGTATTCGGACATCGTGTCGCAACGTGTGATCTGCGTGTAGCAGAACCTCGCTTCTGGTTAGTTGGATGTATGCCAACTAACAAGCACACTAAAAAGCCCTTCGACTTCCGTGAGGAAGCTGAAGGGCTTCGATCTTGTATATAAGCGGGTGAGGGGAATCGAACCCCCGCTTCAGGCTTGGGAAGCCGGCGTTCTACCATTGAACTACACCCGCAATGGATGATATGAGATGGTCGGGAAGACAGGATTTGAACCTGCGACCCCCACGTCCCGAACGTGGTGCTCTACCAAGCTGAGCCACTTCCCGTTAGTCATAATCGCGCAGGTTTTTCAGCGACATAGAATAATATAGCACACTCAAAACCAAAAGATCAACTATCAATGAATGGAAAATGCAATTTTTTTTCGAAGCGTTGACCCGCCAGACCGCCAATAGGCTTATGCCTGTTTCGGAAGGCGCCTCACCATCAAAATGATGAGCAGGATCAACCCCATATAACCAAATAAATCATACAGCGAAGACAGAAGCGGTGCGAATCCGAACTGGCTGATCAGGAAGCAGGCGAACAGCAACGTAACGGCGATCACATTGTGCGGAAGCGGGCGAATGCTTTGGATCTGTCTGGACATACCGAACACGTTGCCAACGAGGGTGGTGAAGATCTCCCCGTAGACGACGATCAGGAACATAACCTGCATCATCCAACCGAAATCGGCGATCACCTCGGCCATCGGAATATCGAAGAGCAGTATGTCCGGCATCAGCGAGTTCATCGCGGCATGGCTCGTCAGCAGCATGAAACCGAGGCCAACGCCTCCAAGCAGTCCACCCCAGCGCAGCACACTCTCATCTTCGATCTCATTGCCAAGCGGGACCAGCACCGCCTGTAAGGTGGCGAAGTTCAGCGCCGTGTAAGCAAAAGGACTGATCATCCATTGCCAGTCATTAAGCTGCTGCTTCTGAATGGCCAATGTTTGCAGCAGCCCATTGGCATCGAGATAGACGATCGAGATGAGGATCGAGAAGAAAAGCATCATCGGCACCACGATCACATTCACCGCCAGCACGCCGTCCAGATTCCTTGTCATGACAAGGTAAGTGAGGAATACGCTGAGCAGAATTCCCAATTGAGACGGCAGACCGAACCGTTCTTCGAAGATCGAGCCGGTTCCGGACAGCATGACGCAGGTGACTCCGAACAGGACGATGAAACTAAGGATATTGGCCGCTCGGCCGATGAACGGACCGAACAGGTACATATTGAATTCCTGATACGAATACGCGCGAATGCGGCGGGCAAGCAGCATCATCTTCGTGCCAATCCAGATGAACAGTGCGGTGCTGATGAGCATTCCGATGACGCCGACTCCTCCGTAGATGGTGAAGAATTGCATGATCGAGAGCCCCGAGGCGAATCCCGCACCTACGACCGTACCGATATATGTCGCAGCGACTTGAATGATCGCTTTGGTCTTGCCAGACAACATTCCGACTTCCTCCCCTACCGTGCTGTGCATATGCACAACCAGGTGACCAATGTCCGCACAATCATATGTATGTCCCATCATAGCGTCACATTCCTCATTCACCAATCGGCTTCCATTTCTTGCCTGTTCCCATGCTCGGATGAATCATGCAACCTGGTGGCACACTAACTGGCGAAAAGTTTGCCTTCGCTGATAATTTCAACAAGCCATGCACAATTACTAGATGCAAAGGAGAATGCGGAATGGGTATATTGGATGGCAATCCGAAGAATGAACCGTTGCATTATGGTGAGATCATGAATCTGTGGATTGCCTCTATGACGGGCAAGGGGATGATCTCGAGTCTCGAAGCTTATCGCAATCACGCCGGCGATCACGATCTGATCAAGCTGCTGGGCGAGTTGCTTGAACAGGCGAGACAGGAAGTGCAGGAATGCGACAAAATCCTGACCGAGAACGGATTCGCACCGCCTCCTGCGCTGCCAGAACGTCCGAAGGTCGAGGTGGAAGACATTCCAACAGGTGCCCGCTTCAGCGATCAGGAGATCGGCGCGATGATCGCGATCAGCAACTCTGCCGGGCTAACGGCCTGCAGCGCCGTGATGGGCAGTGCGATCCGCGAGGATATCGCAGCGATGTTCGCCAAATTCCATGCGCAGAAGACACAACTGGGACTGAAGATCCTGAGGCTGAACAAGTCGAAGGGTTGGCTCGTACCGCCGCCGTTGCAACTTAAGAAAGAGCCTGTTCCTGTATGAGCATGTCCTGAGCAAGCCTTGGGAAAGGAGTTGGGCGGGAATGGGCGAGCAGAACGAACAGAGGGTTGGTCCCGACGCACGCACGCATATGACAGCAGCAGATGATATGGAGAAAACATCCGTGCGCCGCCCCGTTGTGACCGAAGAGGCAGAGCAAGGTCCGGGGGCTTATGATCAGCGGACGAGTGAAACACGATCAACTTCATAAGAAGACGGTGAGCTAGATGTTCAGGTTCCTATCCAATATGATGCGCAAGGCTGTTAATGAAGCGGTGGACAAAGCGATCGAGCGCTTGGTCAGAGACAAATACACAGAAAATATCTGGGAGATGATCACCGGCACGAAGAAGGTCGGCGCGATCAATATGGTCGAGAACGTCATGCGCGCTTCCCAGGGCAAGCCCCCCGGACGCCCGCTTGGCTCTCACATCCACTTCTCGCCGTGGGAGAAGCTGCTCTTCAATCCGGTGCATCTGTGGCGTTTCCCGACGCCGGAGCAGGTGGCCATCTCCAGCTCGGTCGTCATCGGCAAGAAGGCGAAGAAACCGCTGGAAATCTCGATCCCGATCATGATCGCAGCGATGTCCTACGGAGGAGCGCTTAGCAAAAGCGCCAAGATCGCGCTTGCCAGGGGTGCTTCGATGGTGGGCACGGCAACCAACACGGGTGAAGCTGCTCTGCTGGATGAGGAGAGGAAAGCGGCCAAGCTGTTGATTGGCCAATATAACCGAGGCGGATGGCTCAACGACCCGGAGCAATACAAGCAATTGGATGCGATCGAGATTCAGTTGGGCCAAGGCGCGCAAGGCTCTTCACCGCAACGGACGAAGGCAGAGAATATCGGGCGGGAATATCAGGAGGTATTCCGGCTCGCGGACGGTGAGGATGCGGTGATCCACTCCAGACTTCCCGGGGTGGATACACAGGAGCAATTTATCGCGCTTGTCCGGCAGCTCCGTGAAGAGACCGGCGTGCCGGTCGGCCTTAAGATCGCCGCAACCCACTATCTTGAACAGGAACTGGAGGTTGCGCTTCGGGCTGGCGTTGATTTTATCACCGTGGACGGTGCGGAGGGGGGGACGCATGCATCAGCTCCGATCCTTGAAGATGATCTGGGTCTGCCGACGATGTTCGCGGTGCGCCGTGCTGCGAAGTATCTGGCCAGCCAAGGTGCCAGAGACGTCAGCCTGATCGCCACCGGCGGTTTGGTTACGCCTGGCCATTTCCTGAAGGCGATGGCGCTTGGTGCTGATGCGGTGTATACGGGTACCGCAGCCTTGATCGCGATGATCGGCGACCAGATGACCCACGCGGTGCCGTTCGAGACGCCCGTCGAGATGGTGGTCTACTCAGGCAAGATGACCGACAAACTGGACATCGACCGCAGTGTGACCAATCTGACGAACTTTCTCAACGCATGCGTGCGTGAGATGGAACTCGTTGCCTATTCCGCAGGCAAAACGCGATTCTCCGATTTCACGACAGCCGATCTGTGCACGCTCGATCCGTTTCTGTCGCGCGCACTCGGGGTCGAGCTTGGATATATCTCATCGGAGGAGCAGCAGGCATACTTTGCCGGATTGCCGATCATGCCGATGGATCGCAATGCGCCTCTATATGGTCAACAACAGATGAACCAACAGGATGAACCCACATTGCATTAGGAAGGCGGTGGCTTGATGGATAGAAGATCGCTGGCAGGGATCGTCCAGGAGCTGCGAAGTTATGCCGGCGACTTACCGGCCCAGGTGCTCGAACTCGCACAGAAGCTGGAGGAGAGGATAAGCGGCATGACGGATGAAGAGGTCTCGATGGCAACCGATGGAGTCGTTCATGCGCCAGCCGCTGAGCAAACCTATGATGCAAACGATATCAACATGATCGCTGTCAGCCTGTATGATGCCTTGCAAGCTCACTGCGCCGATCTGCGTGCGCAAGGTGGACATGAGCAACTGGATTCGATTCTGGTGAAGCTCAGGGGAGAGGTGAACACCTACGAGCGCGATTTTCCTTGAGCAGCGAGCTATCGTTGTTCAGATGGCGCAACGAAGATGGAGACCGTGTGACTCAAGCCCTGGCGGGCGATTGGAGGAAGCGGTCGGACTAACAGATATGAAGCGTACACTTGGACCATCGGAGGAAGGTGAGGTGATCTGATGAACGCGGAACGCAAGTACGAAAACAAACGGCTGCCGATCGGCCGCAACGAGGATGTGGAATATTCCGAAGAGCTTGCTGATGCTGACGATTTGGAAGCACAGGAGAGGGCGGAGGCAGCGGACCGCAGGCAGACCGGCGGCCAGGACAAGTTCTTGGATGGATGACGTTTGCGACTAGGAGGGTAACAATGGCGGAGCGCAATCTATTGGCTTACTTTCAATCACCGGAACAAGCGGAAGGTGCGAAGCGCAAGCTTCAGGCGCTGCGAGCGGCAGATGTCAGCATCGATCGCATCCATGCGGCTTCCGGTGCCGACACCGAGTTCTCTGCGGAGATGATCGGCGTTGATGTCGGCGGACTAGGCGCCGCACATCTCGGGGCGGCGTATGCAAACCGTTCTGCAGCCGTGCTGTCTGCAGCGCATCCCGATGCGAGCGGACTTAGCGATCAGGGGGATGCATCACTGGCGGGCAGAGACATTCTGCTGACGGCTGTTGTCGATGAGCAAGCATATGACAAGGCGCTGCGCATCGTTCAAGAATACGGAGGGATGATCTGATGGCAGAGATCATGATCAATGCGCGTTTTGAGACCTTGGACGATGCGGAACAGGCGGCGACTGAACTCAGGTCGGCGCTTGGGACGGAGGTGGACATCCGCTCTCTGTCGGAAAATCAAAGCGCCCGAGAAAGAATGGCCGTGGATGACCAAACACGGCTCGCTTATCCGGCGGCGAATCTCAGTACACAAACGCCATCCCCGTCTGCTGCTCTTGTCATGGGTGTGCCGGGACCACAGGCGGACGGCACCATATACAGTGACCGCGCGTATGTGCTGGAAGCGCGAACCGATGAAGACAGCAAGGGGTTGGCGCTGGATATCCTCGCCAAGTATGGAGGTAGAATCATCTAAGCCAGTTCAATCCGAAAACGAATGGGATGTGAAGGGGTTGTCCGTTATGCCAGTGGTCACGGGTGGACGGACCGCCCCTTCTTTGCAATGCACAACTGTTTGATCCAAACATGAGCGAAGTGGAAGGAAAGATGTCTTTGTAGTACAATTATGGTCAAATGCTCGCCAAAGGACATACACGAGAAAAGAGGTACATAAACGTGCAATGGCATGAAATTACGATCTATACTACGGAAGAAGCAACGGAAGCGATCGCCGATTATCTCCATCAGCTTGGAGCTGGCGGAGTGAGCATCGAGGAATCAGGTTCTCTGTCACGGCCGCGCGATACGTCGCTTGGCCAATGGTATGAAAGGCCGCTTAACAACATTCCGGAAGGTGAAGCGGAGATGAAGGCGTACTTCTCCGAGGAAGGTGCGGACATCGAAGCCGTGCTTGATCAGGTGAGGAGCTTCGTCCATTCGCTGCCCGAATACGGGCTTGATCCAGGCAAAGCGGAGATCAGTTGTCGCAAGGTCGATGAAGAGGACTGGGCGAACGGTTGGAAACAGTATTACAAGCCTGTACGCATCTCGGACAGACTGACCGTCAAGCCGACATGGGAGGCATACGAAGCCTCACCGGGGGAGATCGTCATCGAGCTTGATCCGGGGATGGCGTTTGGCACCGGCACCCATCCGACAACCTCGCTCTGCCTGCGCACTCTGGAACGCTACATCCAGCCGGGAGACGATGTGATTGATGTTGGCACCGGATCAGGCATACTGGCGATTGCCGCCGGCCTGCTTGGTGCTCGCCGGGTGCTTGCGCTTGATCTGGATCCCGTGGCCGTTTCCAGCACGCGGGAGAATGTCCGCCTCAACGGATTGGATCAGATCACCGTGATGGAGAGCGATCTGCTCAGCATCTTGGACAAGGTGGACCGTAGCGAGCTGGGCGTCGAACTGCCCGTGCAGCTCGTTGTGTCGAACATCTTGGCAGAGATCATCGTCACCTTCGTCCAGGATGTCTATGCTGTGCTGAAGGAGGGCGGCCTGTTCATCGCCTCGGGCATCATCACGGCGAAAGAACAGTTGGTCACGGATCGTCTTCGGGAGATTGGATTCCAGATCGAAGCGAGACATGAAGAGGAGGACTGGGTAGCCCTCGTGGCGCGCAAGCCTTGACGGGCAACACGTTGCCCCTGATCGCATGTGATCGGGGACGAGTCGAGTTTATGGGGGTACGAAAACGATGGATTTCCTGAATGGACTTCGCTTCCCGTATCCGGTGGAGCAATGGCCGATCGTGGCGATCGTCATCGCGATCGCCTTCACCGTTCATGAATTTGCACATGCCTATGCGGCATACAAGTTTGGAGATCCGACCGCGTACCGGCAGGGGCGAGTGACACTGAATCCGATGGCCCACCTGGATGTCTTCGGTACGATCCTGATCTTCCTCGCCGGTTTCGGTTGGGCGAAGCCGGTTCCGGTGAACCGGTTTCACTTCCGCCATCCGCGGCTCATGGGCATCGTCACGACTGCGGTAGGCCCGCTCAGCAATCTGCTGATCGCTCTGATCGGACTTATCCTCCTCGTGGTGGTGAATCAGTTGGGGCTTGGTGCGGCATCACAGGGCGTGCAGTATGCAGTGATCTTGTTTTTTGATATCTTGATTCGCCTGAATATCGTCCTGTTCGTCTTCAACCTGATCCCCCTGCCGCCGCTTGACGGGTACAGGATCATCGAGGATCTCTTGCCGAACCATCTGCGTGCGAAGCTGTCGCAGTATGAGCATTGGGCGATCTTCGCCTTCCTGCTCATGGTCTTCATTCCGCCGATTCGCTGCTTCACGCTGGAACCGATATTCGGTCTGACGGTCGATATCTACCACATCCTGGTCAGAATCGTGCAATTTCTATTTGGTTATCTGTGAGGTAGTCGCTGTGTATAACTCGTCCTTGTGCTGAAAGGGCGGGTTTTTTTCTTTGATCTGGATTACACGCTTTTACAAACATCGGCATATGGCAATTCCGGGTGAAAAGATGTAAGATAAAGGGTAGTTTTTTGTGCTGACGGTGATTATCAGCAGGATTACGGAAGACCGACAGATGAGGTTTAACGAGTATGCAGCGATATTTTATCCAAAGTGAACAGTTTCGGGAGCAATCCATCGTCCTGGATGGCGAGGAAGCCCATCATCTCATTCGCGTCATGCGGGCGCGTCCGGGTGACCGGATCATCGTCAGCGACGGTGATAGCCTGGAGGCTTTGGCGGAGCTGACGCGCATCGATAAGGATGCGGCGGAAGCCAGCGTCGTAGAATGGCTTGCGATGGACCGGGAGCCGGTCGTGAACGTGACCGTGGCGCAGAGCTTGCCCAAGGGAGACAAGTTGGAGCTCGTCATCCAGAAAGGGACCGAGCTTGGCGCCAGCAGGTTCATCCCGTTCATCTCGGAACGGACGGTGGTGCAATATGATGAGCGCAAGGAAGCGAAGCGTCTCGAACGATGGCGCAAGATTGCCAAGGAAGCCGCTGAGCAGTCGCACCGCAGCAGGGTGCCGCAGGTAGAAGCCCCGGCAACTTGGAAGCAGATTCTCCAGATGCGGGAGCAGTTTGATCTAGCCTTGCTGTGTTACGAGCAGGTCGGAGGATCGGCGGGCTTAAGGCCGCTGTTGCAGAAGCTCCGGGAAGAGTGGATCCAGCGCACCAGTGCGGCGGCGAAAGCCGCAGAGGCACGCGTCCAAGGACCATCGGTGCTGCTGGTCATAGGACCGGAGGGCGGCTTCTCGGAACGGGAAGCGCAGCAGGCAGCACAGGCCGGCATGCATCTTGTCGGTCTCGGCAAGCGCATCTTGCGCACGGAAACAGCGGGCCTTGTGGGACTTGCGTGCATCATGTACGAATTTAACGAGATGGGAGGAGCACTTTGATGCCGACTATTGCTTTTCATACGCTCGGATGCAAAGTGAACTTTTACGATACGGAAGCCATCTGGCAGCAATTCCAGCGGGAAGGCTATGAGCAGGTGGACTTTGAGCAAACGGCTGATGTTTATGTGATCAATACGTGCACGGTGACGAACTCCGGCGATCGCAAGAGCCGCCAGATCATCCGCCGTGCGATCCGGCGCAATCCGGATGCGGTGGTGGCGGTGACGGGCTGCTATGCGCAAACTTCACCCGCGGAGATCATGGCGATCCCTGGCGTGGATCTGGTTATCGGCACCCAGGATCGGGACAAGATTATCCCGCTAGTTAAGGAGATTCAAGAGAAACGCCAGCCGATCAACGCCGTGCGGAACATCATGAAGACGAGGCAGTTCGAGGAACTGGATGTGCCGAGCTTCTCGCATCAGACGCGGGCATTCCTGAAAATTCAGGAAGGCTGCAACAACTTCTGCACGTTCTGCATCATTCCATGGTCGCGCGGCCTGATGCGCAGCCGTTCCCCCGAGAGCGTGCTCAGACAGGCGCGCATGTTGGTGGATGCCGGCTACAAGGAGATCGTCTTAACGGGCATCCATACAGGCGGCTATGGTGAGGATCTGGAGGACTACAGTCTGGCCAAACTGCTGTGGGATCTCGACAAGGTGGAAGGCCTGAAGCGCGTACGCATCAGCTCCATCGAAGCGAGCCAGATCACGGATGAAGTGATCGAGGTGCTCAAAGCATCGGACAAAATGTGCAGGCACCTGCATATCCCTCTGCAAGCCGGTGACGATACGATCTTGAAACGCATGCGCCGCAAATACACGGCGGAGCAATACGCGGAGAAGCTCGCGGCGATCCGCGAGGCGATGCCTGGCGTCGCAATCACGAGCGACATCATCGTCGGCTTCCCGGGCGAGACGGATGAGCTGTTCGAGAACGGGTACCGTTTCATCGAACGGATGGATTTCTCGGAATTGCATGTTTTCCCGTATTCGAAGCGAACTGGCACCCCAGCAGCCCGGATGGACGCCCAGGTTGATGAACAAGTTAAGCATGAGCGTGTCCATGCGCTGATCGATCTGTCCGAGAAGCAGCAGTTGAAGTATGCGGAGAGCAACGTCGGCCAGGTGTTGGATGTGATCCCGGAGCGCACGCGGCAAGGTGTGCTGAAGAGCGGCGAGATCGCCGGTTATTCGGATAACTATCTGCATGTCATCTTCGAGGGCTCGGAGGATCTGATCGGCGAAGTGTGCAAGGTGAGAATCACGGAGGCAGGAGTGAACGATTGCCGCGGCGTGCTCGTCTCCCATTCGCAGAAGGATAAGCCTGCATCTCGGGAAACCGTACAAGTCGGATAAGTGAAGAGTGAACCAATATGTAATGGAGGTGGACGAAGTGAACAATCTGGCAGCATATATCGACCATACGTATCTGAAGCCGGATGCAACTGCCGCCCATATCGAGAAGCTGTGCGGAGAAGCGTTGGAGCACCAGTTTCGTGCGGTCTGCGTCAATGGTGTGTGGGTGCGCGATTGCAAGCGTTGGCTCGTGGGCACGCCAGTATCGATCAGCGCCGTATGCGGCTTCCCGCTCGGAGCAGGAGCTAGCGCTGCGAAGGCGTATGAAGCGGAACTGGCGGCGGATGAAGGTGCGACAGAGATCGATATGGTCATGCAGATCGGACAATTCCTCGAAGGGCGCTATGCCGAGGTGGAGGCGGATATCCGCACCATCGTCAACGCCGTGAACGGAGCAGCCATCGTTAAGGTGATCCTGGAGACGGGCTATCTCAGCGATGAGCAGATCGTCGAAGCATGCAAGCTGGCTGAACAGGCAGGCGCGCATTATGTGAAGACATCGACCGGTTTCGGTCCGGGCGGCGCTACGGTTCATCACGTGAGGCTGATGCGGGGTGCCGTATCCGAAGCGGTGAAGGTGAAAGCGTCCGGCGGCATTCGGGACTATGCCACGGCGGTTGCGATGATCGAAGCGGGGGCTGAAAGGCTCGGCACCAGCTCTGGCGTGGCGATCGTCAGCGGTGCGGCAGGCGACCAGTCGTCCTATTAAGAACCAAGCGTATCTCTGGCAGCGGATGCTGCGGATTCGCCGTCCCAGCCGCATAATCATCTGGATGCCCGTCCAACCTAACTCTGAAACATATCCAGAGGGGGTTGGTCTACATGATGAAGAAGATTGCGGCCATGATGTTGCTGCTGGGAGCGCTGCTGCTGATCGGAACCGCGTGCGGCGAATCGACCGTGGAGCCTGCTCCGCAGCCTGCCAATCCGGGGGAAGCCGCGGATTCGGAAGCAGGTAACGGTAACGGAGCCGAAGGCGGCGGTCAAGAGACGTTCAAGATCGGCGATACGGTGCGGTTCGACGACCTGCTGATCACCTTGAACAGTGTAACCTCAAGCAAGGGCGACGAGTTCGAGAAGCCGGAACATGATCAATATCTGCTCCTCGATCTGACCATTGAGAATACAGGCAAGGAATCGGAGACGGTGTCAACCTTGCTGCAGATGGTGTTGTATGACGCAGACAACTACTCTTACGATATCGCTTTGTACACGGGTACCCAAGGGTCGGTGGACGGTGAGATCGGAGCGGGCAGGAAAGTGCGCGGTGAAGTCGCATTTGACGTGCCGAACTCTGCATCGTATGAATTTGTATTCGAAGATCCATTTACGAGCGGTCAGGCGATTTGGTCCTTTGATGCCTCTGCTATAACAGTTGAATAGAAGGTTGAATAAATGCATGCAGGGCTGTCCCTCGAGGTTGAAACCAAAGGGGACAGCTTTTCTGTTCGCATGATGCGATGTGCCGTCACCTTAGGCGCCGCATGTAACTGCCTTCCGATCCCATATGGTGATCATGCATGGAATATCTGTTAGAATGTTTACATGCGGCACTATGAATGAAGAGATGCACCGGCATGGAGCTCGGCGTAAACACCGCATGTGAGCCCTTATATGGGAAGTACGGACCTTACGCATCGCATCGGTTACGGGCGTGAAGCATCTAGCTTGCGGAACACCGGCAGATAGCAGATCGGCAGAGCGATTAGCGAGCAGACGATATTAAAGATCGTCTGGGCATGTGCCAGTTGCGACGATTCACTGCCGGACAGCAAGCCGGAGGCATGGGCGAGAGCGCCGATGAGCGGGAAGAACAGCACGGCCCCGCAGATATTCAGCAGGATGTGCGACCAGGCGACGAATTGGCCTGAGCGGCTGCCTCCGATCGCGGCGATCAACGCGGTGGCGCATGTGCCGATGTTGGCGCCGAGGACGATGGCGATACCGAGCTCGACGTCGATGACATGGACGGCTGCCAGGCTCATCGTCATGGCGATCGTTGCAGAGCTGCTGTGGATCATGGCGGTGACGATGGCCCCGGCAACCACTCCCCACAGTTGGCTGATCTGGGCTTGTTTCACGAACCATTCGAACATCCCGTACGATTGGAGCGCCGGAATCGTGCTCTGCATGACAACGATCGCCAGCAAGACAGCGGCCAGTCCGCACATGGCGAGCGCCATATATTTCAACCCGCTTACGAATCCCGCGATTCGGCTGGAGGCGAGCCATGAGTCGGGCAGAGTGGAGCAGGCGAGCCAGACCGGGAAGCACGTCAGCAGCATTGGAAGGCCGTAATGCCCGATATTCAGGCCGATCAGTTCCGTCGTCAGACAGGTGCCGATATTAGTGCCGAGGATGATGCCCAAGGTGCGCGAGAAATCCATAAGCTTGGCGTTAACGAGTCCGATGGTGATGACGGTAATGGCGCTTGAGCTTTGCAGCAGAGCCGTGACGACCGTTCCGACCGCCAGGCCGCGCAGCGGCGAACGCGTTGTGCGTTCGATCCACATTTTCAGGCGAGGGCCGGCCCATCGATGCAAGGCAAGTTCCATCACCTTCATCCCGAACAGGAACATGGCGAGTCCGGCGGCAAGCGGCAATACGATGTCAAGAAACACGGATAGCGCTCCTTCATATGTGAATTTCGTCGCAGAGACGTCATTTTCCCCATATATATGAAATCTATCAGACAAGCATGACAACCTTAGGGCTTTAAGTTCGAGGTAAATGTTGCATGGTGAATACATAAAGGAGTTGGAGTGGCAGTGGCGAAGGTTATCCTGATCAAAAATCGCAAGAAACGACTTGAACAAGGGCATCCTTGGGTGTTCCGAAGCGAGATCGAAAGAGTGGACGGAGAGGTCGCGCCAGGTGATCTCGTCGAGATCGCCGATCATCTCGGCCGTTATCTGGCTACGGGATACATCAATCCGAAATCGCAGATCACCGTAAGAGTCGTTTCCTATGAGCCGATCGAGGCGATGGACAGAGCATTTTTCACAGAGAGGTTCCGTTCATGCCTGCATCATCGCCGCCGTTTCGTGCAAGAGACGAATTATGGCCGGATGGTATACGGTGAAGCGGATTTTCTCCCAGGGCTTGTTGTCGACAGATTCGGCGATGTGCTCGTCGTGCAGATCCTGTCCGCCGGAATGGAGGCATGCCGCGATGCGATCGTACAAGCGCTGGTGGAGGTCTTTGAGCCGGTAGGCATCTACGAGCGAAGCGATGTGAGCGTGCGCGAATTGGAAGGGCTCGAGCAGCGCAAGGGCGTGCTCTACGGAGAGGTTCCGAGTTTGGTAGAGATCCGGGAGAACGGGCTGCTCATGACTGTGGATATCGAGCATGGGCAGAAAACAGGATACTTCTTCGATCAACGGGAGAATCGGGCGGCCATCGCTCCGCTGATGACCGGCTGGGGAGTGCGCAGCGGCATTCGCCTCGAAGAACGGGAGGATGAGTCCGGCGAGAAGCGCCTTGTGCCGGTGAACGCCAACGGCAAGACGGTCACCTTCCCATACTGGGACGGCGCAACAGTGCTGGAATGCTTCTCCCATACGGGAAGCTTCACACTGCATGCCTGCAAGTACGGGGCGAAGAAGGTGACCTGCCTTGACATCTCCGAACATGCGATTGAGACGGCGAGGCACAATGTAAGGCTGAACGGGTTCGAGGACCGCGTCGAGTTCGTTGTGGCCGACGCTTTCGAGTATCTGCGCTTGCAGGTTCGTGGCCTCGAAGAACGCCGTTTGCGCGCCGCAGGTGGCGGGGGGAAGGTGGATACGTCCAAGCCTCTGCCGTCCGAAGGACGCACGTGGGATGTCGTCATCCTCGACCCGCCAGCCTTCGCCAAGAGCCGCTCTGCGGTGAAGAGCGCGCTGCGCGGTTACAAGGATATCAATCTGCATGCGCTGAAGCTGATCAACGAAGGCGGTTATCTGGTCACGGCCAGTTGCTCCTATCATGTGCGTCCGGATCAGTTCCTGGAAACGATCAGAGAGGCGGCATATGATGCCGGCAAAATTCTGCGCCTTATCGACTATCGCGGCGCTGGCAAGGATCATCCGCGCATACTTGGCGTGGATGAGGGAGATTACCTGAAGTTTGCGATCTTCGAGGTGCGGAGCCGCCAGAGGTGATCCGCACATCATCCACACATCAACTTCGGGAGGGGAGATCGCATGGAGAGCGGGAAGCAGGCGGGGGAGCGCATCAATTGCATGAAATGCCGCCATTTCTATGTGACTTGGGATCCGCAATTTCCCCGTGGCTGCCGTGCCTACGAGTTCAAATCGAGGCAGATTCCGTCTGTGGTTGTGCTCAGCTCATCCGGCACAGGCTGCATGAAGTTCACGCCGAAGACACACGAGGGCAATGGGCGGTGACGGGAGAAGCGCATAACAGAACGTGACTCCGTGATTCGATGGATGCCTGCATGATCAGAGCCCAGAAGAACGCGGAGCCGTTCGTTTAGCCATCCACGCCACGCAGCCTAGAGATACATGCAAGAAAACCGATTCGATAAATTCGTGCATCGTCAATGTCCGTTGAAATGGGGGAGGAGGCAACATGTCATTAACGTTCGTGATCGGAAGGGCTGGCAGCGGCAAGACAAGCCACTGTCTCGATGAGATCCGCAGCAAGTTGAGTGAAGAGCCGATCGGCACGCCGCTCATCTTGCTGGTTCCGGAACAATCCACTTTCCAGGCGGAATATGAGCTCGTGACGACACCAGGCCTCAATGGTACCCTGCGTGCCCAGGCGCTGAGCTTCCGCCGGCTGGCATTCCGGGTCATGCAGGAATGCGGCGGTATGGCCAGGGTGCATATCGATGATACGGGCAAGCAGATGCTGCTGTATAAGATCTTGCAGTCGCACAGGGATGAGCTGACGATCTTTCGTAAAGCGTCCGAGCAGCGAGGATTCATCGCTGAACTGAATGAACTGTTTAATGAATTTCGCAGATACAAGAATGATGCTTCCGATCTGGACGATGTTCTCGCGCGTGCCGATCGCCGCTTGCCGGAAGGGGAGGAAGCGGAGGCGCCGCTTCGCCGCAAGCTTCAGGATATCCATCGCATCTATGAGCAGTTTGAGCGCCAGCTTGCGGAGCATTACGTGGATTCGGAGCACTACCTTCAGACGCTGGCGGAACATGCCGGCCGCTCGGCATACCTGCGGGAAGCGGAGCTGTGGATCGACGGGTTCGCAGGCTTTACGCCGCAGGAGTATGAGGTGATTGGCGCCCTGATGCGTTCGGTCAAGCGCGTGACCGTGGCGATATGCGTCGATCGTGAGTATGAGCCGGGTGAACAACTGAGTGAGTTGAACATGTTCTATACCACGGCAACCACGATGATCCGCCTGAAAGAAATGGCCGGGCAAGCGGGAGTGAAGATTCTGCCCTCGGTCCAATTGCCGAAGGGCGGAGAGCCGCCGCGCTTCCGGGAATCGCCGATGCTCGCCCATCTGGAGAAGCATTTTGCCGACCGCCATCCGCCTGCTTACGCCAGCAAGCTTGAGCTGCTCCCGGAGACCAAGCGGAAGATGGCTGCCGCAAGTCAGGTACGCATCGCTTCGGCGGTGAACCCCCGTGCCGAGATCGATGCGGTGGCACGGGAGATCCTGAAGCTGGTACAGAGCGGCACGGTGCGGTTTCGCGATATAGCGGTTGTAACCCGCAGCATGGATACATACGGCGATCTGATCGCGACCGTATTTGCCGATAACGGCATTCCTTACTTCATGGATCACAAGAAAAGCGTCATGCATCATCCCGTTGTGGAACTCGTGCGCTCGGCCATCGAGGTGGTTGCGAACAACTGGCGGTATGATGCGATCTTCCGCTGCGTGAAGACCGATCTGATCTGCGATGACCGGCAGGCGATGGACGAGCTGGAGAACTACGCCCTGGCATTCGGCATTGAGGGCTCGAGGTGGACCGACGGCAAGCGCTGGGAGTATGCGGTGCAGACATCGCTGGATGAAGATGAGCCGGCATTTCATCTCAAGGAAGAAGAGCTGGAGCGCATCCACCGCTCCCGCATGCTTGTCGCAACGCCGCTTAAGCGGTTCGCGGAGAGGCTGCGAGCGGCGGTGAACGTGCGCGAGCAGGTCACGGCGGTCTATGAGCTGCTGGACGAGCTGGAGGTGCCGAGGAAGCTCATCGCTTGGAGCGAGGAGGCGCTGCGCACGGGCCATCCGGAGAAAGCGAAGGAACATGGCAGTCTGTGGAACCGATTGATCGGACTGTTCGACCAACTCGTCGAACTGCTTGGAGACGAAGCGATGAGCATCGAGGAATTCGGCGGCATGCTGGATGCCGGACTCGAGAACATGAAGCTTGGGCTTGTTCCGCCATCGCTCGATCAGGTGCTGGTCGGCACCCTGGACCGCACGAGATTCGGACGGGTTCGCCATGTGTTCGTTATCGGTGTCAACGACGGCATCTTGCCGGAGAAGATCTCAGAGGGCGGAATCCTGTCCGAGGCAGAACGGGAAGCGGCCGCAGGACTTGGCCTGCAGCTTGCTCCCGACAGCCGCCGCAGGCTGCTGGACGAGCAGTTCCTCGCCTATACGGGCTTCACCTTGCCATCGCAAGGTTTATGGATCAGCTACACGTTGGCCGATGAGGAGGGCAAATCACTGCTTCCTTCCGAGTATGTCCGCCGCATCGCCCGCATGTTCCCAGGAGTGGCTGAGCCGAAACTGCTTCTGGCTGATCCGACATCGGTTGCAGACGAAGCCGAGCAGGCTGACTATCTTGTGCATCCCGAACGATCGCTGTCCCATCTGATCGTGCAACTGCGCGCTTGGCTGCGCGGCGGGGAGATCGCACCGATCTGGCGCGAAGCCCTTGCCTGGTATGCCAAGGATGCCGCCTGGCGCAGCAGGCTGGAGAGTTTGCTGTTCGCTTTCGATTACACGAACCAGGAGCAGCCGCTGGCGCCTGAGATCAGCACGTTGCTGTACGGCAACAGGCTGACGGCCAGCGTATCGCGAATGGAACGGTTCGCAGCCTGCCCGTTCATGCAGTTCGTATCGCACGGCCTGCGCCTGAAGGAGCGGCGCATCTACCGGCTGGAGGCGCCGGATATCGGGCAACTGTTCCACTCGGCGCTGAGCAGGATGGCGAAGCGGCTGATCGAGCAGGGCGTCAGGTGGCGGGATCTTACGGGCGATGAGCTGATGAAGCTGGCGGATGAGGCGGTGACGACGGTCGCACCTCGCTTGCAGAGCGAGATCCTGTTCAGCTCCGAGAGGTACCAATACATGACGCGCAAGCTGCGCGGCATCGTCGGCCGCACGGCACGGGTGCTTGGCGAACACGCACGGCGAGGGGAGTTCGAGCCGGTGGCGCTGGAGCTCGGATTCGGCCCTGGAGAAACGCTGCGGCCCGTCACCTTCACGCTGAGCAGCGGTGCGCTGATGGACCTCGTAGGCCGGATCGACCGCGTGGATGCTGCAGCATACGGCGATCGCGAGTTGCTGCGCATCATCGACTACAAATCTGGTGCCAAATCGCTGTCGCTGGAGGATGTTTACTACGGCCTCTCGTTGCAGTTGCTCGCCTATCTCGATGTGGTGGTTAGCCAGGCTGAACAGTGGCGCGGACGGCCTGGAGTGCCGGCGGGCGCATTGTATTTCCACGTGCACAACCCGCTGATTGCGGCGAATCGTCCGATGAGCGATGCCGAACGGGAAGAAGCGCTGCTTAAGCAATACAAGATGAAAGGGCTCGTGGCGGCGGACCGGGAGGCGATCGCAGCGATGGATAATAAGCTGGAGAAGGGCCGCTCCCCGATCATCCCTGTCGGTCTTAAGACAGACGGAGGATTCTACAGCGATTCGCAGGTTGCAGATGAGCAGCAATGGGACGGCATGCGCAGACTCGTCCGGCGAAGGATCAAGCAAATCGGTGAGCAGATCGTTCAGGGCAATGTGGAGATCAAGCCATACCGGCGCGGCAAGCGTTCGCCATGCGCCTACTGCGCCTATCGCCCGGTCTGCCAGTTCGACACCATGATGGAGGGCAATGATTACCGCTTCTTGCCTGAGTTGGACAAGCAGGAGCTGTGGCAGACGATCCTGCAGGAGAAGGAGGAGGAAGCCTGATGATGATGGCGAAACCGCCAGGGTCAACGTGGACCGATGATCAGTGGCGAGCGATCAGCGAGCGCGGCTCCAATCTGCTCGTGGCCGCCGCTGCCGGTTCGGGGAAAACCGCCGTGCTGGTCGAGCGGATCATCCGCCGCATCACGGACCCTGAAGCGCCAACTGACGTGGATCGATTGCTCGTTGCAACGTTCACCAAAGCGGCGGCGGATGAGATGCGGCACCGCATCCGCGAAGCCTTGGAAGAGCAACTGGCGAGCCGCAGGGGAGACGAGCATCTGAGCCGCCAGCTTGCGCTGCTGGGCAAAGCGGCGATCACCACGCTGCACTCGTTCTGCCTGGAGGTTGTGCAGGCGTATTTCTATAAGATTCCGATGGACCCGGTGTTCCGCATCGCCAATGAGACGGAAGCGGAGATGCTGAAGAGCGAGAGTCTGGAGGAACTGTTCGAGGACGAATATGCCAAGGACGGCAACGAGGCGTTCATCCGGTTGGTCGACTGCTTCGGCGGTGAACGGAGTGACGATGCGGTCATTCAGCTTGTGCGCCGCTTGTATGAGTTTTCGCGCAGCCATCCGTGGCCTGAGCACTGGCTGATGGAGACGGCGGGAAGATTCCGGGATGCCCGCGTATCGGCGCGTGAATACCTATCGCTGATGCTTCAGGAGGTGAGGCGCGAGCTTGAGGGCTGCCATGCGCAGCTTCAGGCTCTGCAGGACATTTGCCATCAACCGGGAGGTCCTGAACCTTATCTCGATGCGATTCGTTCTGATATCGACATGACACAGGAGCTGATCGCTTGTGCCGAACAGGGCGATTGGGACGCGCTGAAGAGCCGTCTCGACAGCTTGCAGTTCGCGAAGCTCAAGGCTTGCCGAGGAGACCATTATGACGGTGAGTTGGTGGAGACAGCTAAGGAACTGCGAAACAGCGTCAAAGACAAGATCACCGGTCTTGCCGAGGAATTCTTCCAACGAACTTCCGGGCAATATGCGGAAGAGTTGGTGATGCTGGCGCCCGTCGTTGACGCGCTGGTTGGGCTCGTCAGCGATTTCGCAGCGAGATATGCGAAGAAGAAACAGGACAAGGGGCTGGTCGATTTTAACGACCTGGAGCATTATTGCCTGGCCGTGCTGCTCGATCCGTCCTCAACTCCCGATCATCCCCGGCCTTCCGAGGTGGCCGCTGAGTACCAGAAGCGGTTCGTGGAAGTGCTGCTGGATGAATACCAGGATACGAACCGCGTGCAGGAGCTGATCGTCGAGCTGATCTCGCGGCGTGAGGGTAACCGCTTCATGGTCGGCGATGTAAAGCAGAGCATCTATCGGTTCCGACTCGCTGAGCCGTCATTGTTCCTGGAGAAGTATCGCTCCTACCTGACGGGCGAAGGCGGAGAGCGCATCGATCTGTCGCGCAACTTCCGCAGCCGCCGCGAGGTGGTCGATGCGGTGAACTACATCTTCCGCCAGATCATGTATGAACGGGCTGCGGAGATTACCTACGACGAAGCTGCTGAGCTGCGATATGGCGCGACATATTACGAAGAAGCGGAGCTGCCGGCAGAATTGATCGGGGAACGCCCCGATGAAGATGCCAACGAAGCCGATAGTTTGGGTGAAGCGGCGGTCACCGCTGCAGCCGGTATTCCTTCAGTTCCGGATTGTGCCGTTGAACTGCTGGCTGCGGATCGCAAGTCGCTGTCTGAACGGGAGGAGGCTGCGAATAGCAGCGAGGAAGAGGATGACGATTCCTCCTTCGAGGCGGATGCAGCAGATATGGAAGCCGTTCAGGTGGAAGCGCGCATGATCGGTCTCAAAATCGCAGAACTCATGGGCAGAACAGGCAAGCCGCCGCATCTTGTCTATGACAAATCCAACCGCTCATACCGGAAACCGACTTACAGAGACATCGTCATCCTGCTCAGAGCAACCCAAGCCTGGGCTCCCGTGATCATCGAGGAGTTACGCATGATGGGGATTCCGGCTTATGCCGAGCTGAGCACCGGATATTTCGCGGCGACGGAGGTACAGGTGATGATGTCGCTGCTCAAGGTGATCGACAATCCGCTGCAGGACATTCCGCTCGCCGGCGTGCTTCGGTCGCCGATCTTCCGCTTCACGGCTGAAGAGCTGGCGAGGATACGCCTGGCCAGCAAGGACTCAAGCTTCTATGAAGCCGTCCGGCAAGCGGCTGAGGACAGCGAAGCTGCCGCCATAGATGAGGAGCTTCGCAGCAAGGTTCGCGCCTTCCTCGATTCTCTGGAGCGATGGCGGACCGAGGCGCGGCAAGGCTCGCTGTCCGAGCTGATCTGGCGCATCTATCGCGAGACCGGCTATTATGATCTCGTCGGCGGCTTGCCCGGCGGCATGCAGCGGCAGGCGAACCTGCGCGCGCTCTACGACCGGGCGAGAACCTATGAAGCGACATCGTTCCGCGGCCTGTTCCGCTTCCTGCGATTCATCGAATGGATGCAGGACGAAGGGGCGGATCTCGGCACGGCGCGGGCGCTCGGCGAGCAGGAAGATGTCGTCCGCATCATGACGATCCACAAGAGCAAGGGGCTGGAGTTTCCAATTGTATTCGTCGCGGGGCTAGCCAAGAAGTTCAATGAACAGGACCTGAACCAATCCTTCCTGTTGCACAAGGATTGGGGACTCGGGCCGAAATACGTCGATCCTGACCTTCGCATCAGCCTGCCCTCATTGGCGTGGCTTGCCGTGAGGCGGCGCCTCAGAGCCGAGATGTTGGCGGAGGAGATGCGTGTCCTGTACGTCGCTCTGACGCGCGCCAGAGAGAAGCTGATCCTCGTGTCCTCCTTCCGGGATCTGGCCAAGGAGACGGCGAAGTGGCAGCGGCTCGTGATCGGCGCAGGCCATACGCTCAGCGATCATGCCGTGCTGCAGGCGCGATCCTATGCGGACTGGATCTTCCCGGCGCTGGTCAGACATCCAGCGACGCGCGGTTTTGAAGCCTGGGGAGGCAGTCCGTCTCAGACGGCGGTGCTGGCGGACAGATCCAAATGGCAGGTATCTCTCGTTCCTGCGGAAGCTCTGCTGGAGGCAGCTTCTGCCAGCGCACGGCGAAGCTCTGCCGAACTGCGTGCGCTGCTGGAATCTGTGATCGAACAGCCTGATGAACATGGTGCTGGCTCCTCAGGAGCGGTATCGGGCTCATCGACGGATGCTTCCATATTAGTCCGACAGCGTTTCGATTGGCGTTATCCGCATCAGGCAGCATCCTCCTTCCTCTCGAAGATTACGGTGACCGAGATCAAACGGCTGTCGGAACTGCAGCGGCTTCAGGAAGAGCTGTTTGACGAGGAGACGGATGTTGATCTCATTGGCAACCGCTCAACGAAGCGGATCGTGTTAATCGAGCGTCCCTCCTTCTTGGAAGAGGTGAAGCTCACAGCGGCAGAGCGGGGGACGGCTTATCACACGGTGATGCAACACGTTCCGTTGGATCAGGAGGTGACGCCGCAGTCCATTGAACGGCTCATCGAGCAGATGGTGGCCCGGCAATTGCTCGCGCCTGCGCAAGCTGAGGCCGTGGACAGCAGCAGGATCGCCGCCTTCTTCCTAAGCGATCTGGCGAGGCGGATGAAGCATGCGCAGCGTCTCTACCGCGAGCAGCCGTTCAGCTACCGCCTTAGCGCGGGTGAGGTGTATCGTGAAGCAGCGGGCGATGCGGCGCAGGAAGCGATGCTGATCCAGGGGGTCATCGATTGCTTGTTCATCGAACCGGACGGCGTCGTGCTGATCGACTACAAGACGGATGCGCTGAAGGGCATGCCTCCGGAGGTTTATGCCCAGAGATACGACATCCAGATCGGTTTGTATGCGCGAGCGGTATCGGATATTTGGCGCTTGCCGGTGAAAGAATTATATCTGTACTTTTTCGACGGGCCCTATCTGGTGGATCGCAGCGCATTGTTGGACGGGTCGTCCATTTTCCGTTATGATGGGAGATGATGGGTTGGAGTTTCTCGCCTGCATAAGCAGATGATGGGACTGAGATTCAACCCTGTGGCAAGTTTAACAGATGTCGGGAGGAAGGTTCTAGCCTGGCATGCAAGCCAATGGGTTGGATGACCGCCTGTGGATGCGATGGATCGACAGGATTCCAGCTTAGAGAAGCATATGACGGGTCGGGATTACCTCCTGCCACATGGCTCAGATATATTGATGAATTCATTGAAAGGAAGGATCATGGAATGAGCGATTGTATTTTCTGCAAAATTGTCGAGGGCAGCATTCCGTCGAACAAGGTGATGGAAACCGACAACGTGCTCGTGTTCCACGATATTCAGCCGGCAGCCAAGGTTCATGCCCTGGTGATTCCGAAGAAACATATTGCCAGCCTGAACGATGTGACGGCTGACGATGCTGCGCTCATCAGCGAAGTGATCATGGCGGTCAAGCAAGCCGCTGAGAAGCTGGGCATTGCCGAGTCCGGTTACAGGGTGATCAACAACTGCGGATCTGACGGCGGACAGATGGTGCATCATATCCATTTTCACGTGCTTGGCGGCGAGAAACTCGGGCAGCTCATCGGCAACAGTTGACACTGTATTTTCGGATAACATATAATGTAGTTTGACTACCGCGTCAGCGTCTTGGACGGTCTGTTCCGGAGGGAGGGAAAAACTGGTGTCTGAAACAAAAGTTCGTAAGAATGAATCTATAGATTCTGCGCTTCGCCGCTTTAAACGCACTCTTGCAAGAGACGGTGTTTTGGCCGAGGTTAAGAAACGCAAGCATTACGAGAAGCCTAGCGTAAAACGCAAGAAGAAATCTGAGGCTGCCCGCAAGAGAAAATATTGATTTTCCGTCATACAGTTTGACTTCAGGAGGATATTGACACATGAATTTGAACGAGCGCCTGAATGAAGATATGAAACAAGCTATGAAGGACAAGGACAAATTCCGCCTCTCGGTGATCCGGATGCTCAGGTCTTCGATCAAGAACGTCGAGATCGATCAACGGAGGACGCTAGAGGACAGCGAGGTGCTTGATATCCTGCAACGCGAAGTCAAACAGCGCAAAGATTCCCTCCAGGAATTTTCGAAAGCAGGCCGGGATGACCTGGTCGAGAGCGTTCAAGCGGAAATTGCCATCATCAGCGAATATTTGCCCAAGCAGTTGACGGAAGAAGAGATCAAAGCTGTCGTACAGCAGACCATCCAAGAAGTCGGTGCTTCTTCCAAGGCGGACATGGGCAAAGTGATGGGGGCTCTCATGCCTAAGGTGAAGGGACGCGCCGATGGCCGTCTTGTCAACCAGATCGTGCAGCAATTTCTTCAATAATGATCAATCAAAAGACTCCGTGCGATAAGCCGGGGTCTTTTTTAGTTCAGGATCGAGAACTGCCGTTACGGAACGACATGCCGTTATTTGCTGCCAAGGAGAGAGAATGGCACATCGCCGATGAGTAGTAAGGCTGAGTTCGAAAAATGTCGAAGGCGGAAACCGCTTAATGGGTTGAACGTATTAACATATATACTTGTGTGTATAAACTGATGAGGAACTAGTTTACATGTGCCGGGCAACATCACAATCGAGGAGGAGGCGCAAATGAGCAGAATATGGATTCCTTCGGGCGGAAGATCGAATGATCAGCCTCGCCCGAGCACTAAGCCAGGCCCGCGACGTTCCATGGCGGTCTATGCGATGCTGGCTGTACTGATCACAGCCCTCATCGCGGCTGTCTTCCCGGCGGCATCGGCCAGTGCGTCGGAAGCAGGCACGCCCAGTCAATCGAATCGTTTCGTCTATGTTGTGCCGCTGAACGATATGGTGGACGCGGGAATGCGTCAGTTCGTCACCCGAGCTTTCCGTGAAGCGGAGGAAGCAGGAGCCCAGTACGTTGTGCTGGACATCAACACGCTGGGAGGGTTGCTGGAGGAAGCGATCAACATCGGTGTCCTGATCCAGGATCTGAAGATTCCGACGGTTGCTTTCGTTCACGGCAATGCGATGTCCGCAGGCAGTTTCATCGCGCTCAGTGCTGATCAGATCGTCATGCAGCCAGGAAGCACGATCGGCGCAGCGGCGATCATCGACCAGAACGGCAACCGAATCACCGATTCCAAGACCATCTCGTTCTGGGTCAGCAAGATGAAAGGCGCGGCCGAGAAGAGCGGACGCAACCCGCTCTATGCCGAAGGCATGGTGAACGACCAGTTGGTTGTGGAAGTGCCTGAACTCGGCGTGACGTTTGGCAGGGGCGAGCTGATCTCCTTCTATGCAGAAGAGGCGTTGAAGGCAGGATATGCGGAGCATATGGCTTCCAATCTGGACGGTGTTCTCGATTATCTGGGCGCATCGGAATATTCCGTCGTCACCGTGGAAATCTCTCTAGCGGAGAGAGCCGGACGGTTCCTGACGAATCCATACGTCCAGACGGTGCTTCTGGTGATCGGTGTCGCGGGCGTCGTCATCGAGCTTCTGATACCTGGATTTGGCCTGCCCGGCATATTGGGCTTGGCTGGTTTCGCGCTTTATTTCCTGGGCAACTTCGCAGCAGGCTTCGCCGGAGTGGAGCATATCGTCATGTTCGTGGCGGGCATCGTCCTGCTGCTGTTGGAACTGTTCGTCCCAAGCTTCGGGATTCTCGGCATCATCGGCATCCTGTCGCTGTTCAGCGGAGTTGTATTGTCCGCTAACAAGACCGGGCAGGCGTTGCTTTCGCTTGGTATTGCCATCTTGGTGGCGATTGTCGTCGTCGCGATCGTCGCACGCGTCTTCAAGCATCGCGGCATCTGGAACCGGTTCATCCTGAAGGATAAGCTCGACAAAGAGAGCGGCTTCGTTTCCAATGTGGAGCGTACGGATCTGCTGGGGGCGGTCGGCAAGGCAGTCACGGTGTTAAGGCCGTCGGGGACAGCGCTGATCAACGGCAGCAAGGTCGATGTCGTTACCAACGGGGAGTTCATTCCGGCTGGAACGGCAGTTAAGGTGATTCATGTTGAAGGATTGCGCATCGTTGTAATCGAATGGAAAGAAGGGGAATAATACGTTTACCATACTAAGGAGGTCATCTGCCATATGGGTTTTGAATCAGCGATCATCATGCTTCTAGTCGCACTTGCGCTTGTTGTGCTGGTTGTATTCTTCAGCTTCGTGCCGGTCATGCTCTGGATCTCGGCGCTTGCTTCCGGCGTGCGCATCGGCATCATCACGCTTGTTGCCATGCGCTTAAGACGGGTCATTCCAGGCCGTATCGTTAATCCGATGATCAAGGCAACCAAAGCTGGTCTTGGGCTTTCGATCAACCAGCTTGAAAGCCATTATCTCGCAGGCGGCAACGTGGACCGCGTGGTGAACGCTCTGATCGCTGCGCAGCGCGCCAATATTCCGCTTGGCTTCGAGCGGGCGGCTGCCATCGACCTTGCGGGTCGGGACGTTCTGAATGCCGTGCAGATGAGCGTCAATCCGAAGGTCATCGAGACGCCGATCGTCGCAGCGGTGGCGAAGGACGGCATCGAAGTGAAGGTTCGCGCCCGCGTAACGGTCCGGGCGAACATCGATAGGCTCGTCGGCGGCGCTGGTGAAGAGACGATTATCGCTCGCGTTGGCGAAGGTATCGTAACGACTGTCGGTTCGGCAACAACGCACAAGGAAGTGTTGGAGAACCCAGACAAGATATCGCGTGTCGTGCTGGAGAAAGGGCTTGATGCAGGCACTGCGTTCGAGATCCTGTCCATCGATATTGCCGATGTCGATGTAGGTCGAAACATCGGCGCCCAACTGCAAACGGACCAGGCGGAAGCCGACAAGCGCATCGCCCAGGCGAAGGCGGAGGAACGGCGCGCGATGGCCGTCGCGCAAGAGCAGGAGATGAAGGCGCGCGTCGAGGAGATGCGGGCGAAGGTTGTCGAAGCCGAGTCGCAAGTCCCGCTTGCCATGGCGGAAGCTCTGCGTGAAGGCAAACTCGGCGTGATGGATTACATGAATCTGCGAAATGTCGAATCGGATACGAATATGCGCAATTCCATCGGCAAGATGGCAGGTCCGGGCAACTCCGGCAACAAGAATGAATAATCACATGACGGATCACGACCCGCGCGGCAGGAATAGCTGCGTAACGGATCGGCCAGTATCAGGCAGGTCAAGCGAAAGTGAGGTGGGACGTTGGAAGCGATCATAGGCATCATTATCGTGTTCTGGGTGCTGATATCCTTGTTCGGAGGCGGCAAGAGCCAGCAAGGGCAAAGGCCGATGCGCCGTATGCCCGGGATGCCGCCGTTCACCGGAGGCCCCGGGTTGCCCAGACCGCCTTTGCAGCGCACGCAGCGCAAACCTGCCGTGCAGAGAGAGCGAAGAGGCGGAACCGGAGGCGAAGCATTCCCATCGGCCGGCATGGATGAACCTGTACAACCGGCCTACACCGCTTCTCAGCCGGAACAGGACAGCCGGACACACCCATTATCCGGCGAGGTATATCGAAGCAAATTGGGTACCTATGAACCCGAGAACTCCACATCTGGCGAGGACGCGTCGGAGCCATACACAACCTATCTCTCCGTTCCTGATTCGGACCGATTGACCGGCGCGGCTGCTTCCGCATCCCGCAAGAGCGTTCAGGCGGCTGGCGATCTGCCGCTGGAAGGGAACAGAGCCGCGCCGAATCAGAACGATGTCTTAAGCGGCATCATCTGGTCAGAGATACTCGGCCCGCCCAAATCTCGCCGACGCATACGATAAGATCGAAAGCAGGCTGTACAGCAGGTTGGTCAGTTTCAACCGGCTCGCAGCCTGTTTTCTGTTGTCAGGCCAAACTTCTCTTAAGGCGCGCCAAGCGTGAACCAATCATAAATTCCCCGTTCCCGGCATAAGGATGTAAAAGCCTGCGCTTCTACCCGTCACATCGTTCACCATGGTTGTCAGAGCTGAAGGAGGGTCCCGTGCCAATGCCGCAATTAGGCAAGAGATTGCGCAAGATGACCGCCCATTTCCTCGATCTTCCCCAGGATGTCGTGTTCGATATACCGAGAATTACGATGATCGGGAATATGCAATTGTATATTGAAAATCATCGCGGCGTGATGGAATTCTCCGACAAATTGTTGAAACTGCGCCTGACGAGCGGATATGTGGAAATAACAGGACAAGACCTGGTGATACGCGCCATTCTGACGGAAGAAGTATTCATCGAGGGAATCATCAACAACGTGGCTTATAAGACTGACATGCGATTGTGATTCCGCGATTCTGGCGCATGTGGCAGGCTGGAATGAGAGCGGAAGCTTATCTTGACATACAGGAGGAGCGGGTATGCAATCGAATATCGTATCCTTGATCAGGGGCTTCGTTCGCCTGCGGGTGAGGGGGGAGCATAAGGAGCTTCTGCTGAATCGCCTGGTGGACGAGCGTATCATGGTGTGGAATATCTCGCGGAAGAACGATGAGATGGAGCTTGATCTTCACCTGAGCGATTTTTTCCGCCTTCGCGCGTTTCTGAAAGAGACAGGCTGCCGGATGCATGTGGTCGCCCGGTTCGGTGCGCCGTTCCTCATGCATCGGCTGGAGCGGAGGAAGTTCTGGGTGGCAGGCTTTTTCTTGTTCGTCCTCGGATTGTACATGCTCTCCTTTCTGGTTTGGTCTGTCCAGATCATCGGCAATGAGCGGGTCAACACGCAAACGGTGCGCCAGATCGCAGCGGAGCAAGGCATCCATCCCTGGGCGTGGAAATTCCGGCTCGCTGACCCGGATGCGCTGTCCGCCAAGCTGATGCAGCGCATACCAGAGGCGGCCTGGATCGGTGTCTCCATGCAGGGCACGCGCGTGACGATCGAGATCGTCGAGAATACCGTTCCGGATGAACGTCCGCTCATGAATCCGAGACATCTCGTCTCCACATCGGATGCGGTCATCACGGAGATCATCACCGAGCAGGGCAAGCCGATGGTGCGCCGCAATATGCGCGTGAAGAAGGGGGACATCCTCATCTCCGGCATCATCGGCAATGAGGACTTCCAGCAGGTCGTCGTTGCGAAAGGCGAGGTAAAGGGGCTTGTCTGGTATGAATATGAGATCAACGTGCCGCTTAAGCAGTCGCGCAAAGTTTATACCGGCAACGAGCAGAAACGTTTCTATCTCGTCTTCGGAAATCGCGCTATGCAGATCACCGGCTACGGAGAGGAACCGTTCGCGCAAGAAGTGAAGCAGCAGGAGAGAGAGGTGCTTAAATGGCGCGACTACACCCTCCCCTTCGGCTGGATGAGCGAGCTGAGGAAAGAAGTCAAGATTGAAACGTATGAGATCAAGCCGGAGACGGCTAAGGAGTTGGGACTGTCACATGTTCGTGCCGATATCATCGCGAAATATGGCATGGATGCGAAGATCCATGACGAAAAAATTTTGCATGAAAGCATCCAGAATGGTAAAGTTTATATGAAAGTACTTCTCGAAGTTGAGCACTCCATCAGCGAAGAACGCCCGATCGTTCCGCTCGCTGGAAGCGAACCAATATCGGATTAAGGAGATTGAGAGTTTGCAACGAGTAGACAGATCCATCCAGATAGACTTGAAGAACATGTCGGAGGGCCTAGCTTTGTTCGGGCCGCAAGACAAGCACCTGCGACTGATTGAACAGCATTTTCAAGCGAAGATCATGTCCCGCGAAGCCGATGTCGTCATCGAAGGCGACAGCCGTGAGCTGGACAGTCTCGAGCAGCTATTTCGCGTTCTGCTCACCCTTATACGCAAAGGTTACCAGTTGAATGAACGCGACATCTCCTATGCGATCGAACTCAGCAAGAACTTGCAAGCTGACGAACTGCTTGATCTGTACAAGGCGGAGATCACCACAACCTACCGCGGCAAACCGATTCGTGTGAAGACCATAGGACAGCGTCATTACGTGTCGACCATCCGCAAGAAGGATATCGTCTTCGGTGTTGGACCGGCCGGCACTGGGAAGACCTATCTCGCCGTAGTCCTCGCTGTTGTCGCACTGAAGGAAGGTTCGGTGAAGCGTATCGTGCTCACACGGCCGGCGGTCGAGGCAGGGGAGAGCCTGGGATTTTTGCCGGGTGATCTGCAGGAAAAGGTTGACCCTTACTTAAGGCCGTTGTATGATGCACTTAACGATGTGTTGGGACCAGAACAAGTAGCGAAATCACTGGAGCGCGGCTTTATCGAGATCGCTCCACTGGCATATATGCGCGGAAGAACGCTGGATGATTCGTTTATCATTTTGGACGAGGCTCAGAACACGACACCCGAGCAGATGAAGATGTTCCTGACTCGGCTTGGCTTCGGTTCGAAGATGGTGATCACAGGTGATGTGACACAGATCGACCTGCCTCGGGGCAAGACCAGCGGCCTGATTGAAGCGGAACGCATCCTGAGTGGGATCGATGAGATCGGGTTCATTCATTTCACGGAGCAAGACGTCGTGCGTCACACCCTCGTTCAGAAAATCATCACAGCATACAACGAGAACAGCAATCACGTATAGAAAGGACTTGTCCTAATGATGCATTCACAGTCTGCCCGGCAAGGTGCGAATCATGATCGCAATGTCAAGAAGACTTTGCAGAATGGCTGGAAGAACAGTTTCGGCATGCGGATCGTCCTTTATTTCTGCATGGCGATACTTTTCTATGTTTCAGTCAGCGGTAATCTGCTGCCTGAAAAGTATAATATAGAGCCTGGCATGGTAAGCGAGTCAACGATATTTGCACCGAAGCAGATTTTGAATGAAGCGGCCACACGCAAGGCCCAGGATGATGCTGCCGAGAGAGTGCAGCCGGTCTATGCGGTGGTGAACATGCAGAATGGCGAACTGCTCGCCGCCCTGTTCGAGAAGCTGGAAGCGATCAATGCGGACACGACGTTCACCGCAAGCGAACGCAATCAGTTGTTCCCGCAAGTATTTCCTGCGGAGTATGAAGCGTTCTACGACCAGAAGGTCAAGGATTGGGAGAAGAACGGGACTTACAATGAATCCGTCTTGGAAGCGATACGCAGCGCTGTGGTGGATCAGCAGTACCGCATACCGCAGGAGTCCTATTTCAAGTTCTCCCGCCTGACTTCGGACCAGATCGAAGAGATGGAGCGGGTCGCGCGGCAGATCGTCGACCGCCTAATGAGCGAGCCGATCGAAACGGCAGAACGGGCTAGGTCGAAGGTGGCCGAGCTCGTCAACGCCTCTTCGCTCAACTCGGCGAATTCCCGCGAGATCGCTCAGGAAATCATCCGCTTCGTCATCACGCCGAACAAGTTCAGCGATCCGGAAGCGACGCTGCAGGCGAAGGAAGCGGCACGCAACAACGTGGAACCGATCTACATCCAGAAGAACGACATCCTCGTCAGCCAAGGGCAGGTCATTACGCCCGAACTGTATCAGATGCTGCAAGATCTTGATCTCCTGGGCACGGAGATCAATTTTGCCGCACAGTTCGGCTTGATTCTTCTGATCTTGCTCATGGTGGTCGTCCTGTATTGGTATATCTATCAGAGCGATCTTCAGATCCGCCACAACAACATGCAACTGCTTATGCTGCTCATCATCTATATCATCAATGTCGTGGTGATGAAGATCGTGGCGCTTGGCCAGAGCCAGGATTATCTGTATGTCGGGTATCTGGCTCCGGTTGCACTTGGCAGCATGCTGATCGCGATCCTGCTGGAAGGGCGGCTTGCCATTCTCAGCTCCGTTATTTTTGCAGTCTTATCGAGCATCATATTCAATACCGGGACAACGGAACAGTTGTTTAATTTCCACTTCGGCTTCGTCTCCATGATCGTCTGTCTCGTGTCTGTGTTCGCCATCCAGAAGGCGAGCCAGCGCTCGGCCATCCTGAAGACGGGACTGCTCATCTCGCTCTGCGGCGGACTGGCCGTGCTCAGCCTGATCCTGCTTCAGGATCAACTGAACGACCTGGAGAACATCGTTCTGTCGCTCGTCTTCGTTCTTGCCAGCGGGATGCTGACAGCGGTGCTGGTCATCGGCCTCCTGCCTTTCTTCGAGACGGCATTCGGCATCCTGTCACCGCTGAAGCTGATCGAATTGTCCAATCCGAATCATCCGCTCTTGCGCAAGTTGCTCGTTGAGACGCCGGGCACCTATCACCACAGCGTGATGGTCGGCAATCTGTCCGAAGCAGCGGCGGAAGCGATCGGCGCGAATGGACTCTTGTGCCGTGTCGGCTCGTTCTATCATGATCTGGGCAAGACGAAGCGGCCGAGCTATTTTATCGAAAATCAAGGCAATATGTGCAACCCGCATGACGATATCGAGCCCAGCCTTAGCAAAGAGATCATCATCGCCCATGCACGAGACGGCGAGCAGATGCTGCGCGAACACAAGATGCCGAAGCAGATCTGCGACATCGCGGCGCAGCATCATGGCACAACGCTCTTGAAATATTTCTACCACAAAGCGATCAAGCTGGCGGAGGAACGAGGCCAACCGATCGACTTCACTGAGGAGGATTACCGCTATCCTGGTCCGAAGGCGCAGACGAAAGAAGCGGCGATCGTTGGCATCGCCGATTCGGTTGAGGCGGCGGTGCGTTCGCTGCGCAGCCCGTCGCTGGAGCAGATCAGCGCCCTCGTGGACAAGATCATCAAGGATAAGCTGGAGGATCATCAGTTCAATGAATGTGATCTGACGATGCGGGAATTGGACATCATCGGCAATACGCTGAAGGAGTCGCTCCTCGGCATCTTCCATTCGCGCATCGAATATCCCGAGATGGTAAAGAAGAAGGAAGAAAATTCCGGCACGAGCCATACGGCTTGAGCCAATCGATCGCCAAGCTGTGACAACGAGCCGTTCAGATCCACTTCGTACAGGTTGAACTGGCCGGCGCAGAACCTCGATGAAACGGATATCGGATAAGGAGAGCTGCAGAAATGGCCTTAACGCTGATATGCAACAATGAGCAAGAGAAGCACCAGATTCCCGAGGCGTGGACAACCATGCTGGAGAGATTGCTTGAGCTGGCGGGAGAGAGCGAACAAGTGGGAGATGGCGAGGTCGCGCTGACGTTCGTCGATGACGAGACAATACACGAGCTGAATCGCACCTACCGCGGCATCGACCGTCCGACCGACGTCCTCTCGTTCGCCATGCTGGAGGAAGGAGAAGGCGAGATCGACATCTCTTTCGACGATGAGGAGGAGGCTCCGACGGTGATGCTCGGCGACATCATCATCTCGGTGGACAGGGCGATCGCGCAGAGCGAAGAATACGGCCACAGCCTGGAACGGGAGATCGGTTTCCTGTTCGTGCATGGGTTCCTCCACCTGCTCGGATACGATCACGATGAGGAGGAGGCGGAACGCGAGATGTTCGCGAAACAGGAGGACATCCTGCGGAAGGCCGGACTGGAAAGATGAAGACGCTTGGCAAGCTGTTCAGGAGCTTCACCTATGCTTTTGACGGGCTGCGTTATTCGTTTGCGACGCAGCTCAACATGCGTATCCATATGACGGCAGCAGCTCTGGTGTCTGTGCTGACCCTGCTGCTGCCGCTGTCGACGGCGGAGATTCTGCTGATCACAGCGGCCGTTTGCGCCGTCATCATCTGCGAACTGGCCAACACGGCGCTGGAGACGGTAGTCGATATGATCAGCCCGAATCCTCATCCGCTTGCCAAAATAGCCAAAGATATCGCTGCAGCCGCCGTTATGGTGTCTGCTTTTTTTGCCGCTATCGTCGGTGCCGTTATTTTCCTGCCGCTCCTGATTCATCTGTTCTCAAGCGGCAACTGGCATGAGCTCGAGGTAACCTTCCCGTCGCTACTTGCGGCCTTCATGATCATGTCCCTGGCTGCCACAGCGTGCGTCAACACGGGCAGGCAAGGGTACAATACAAACATCGGAAAGCCATCCGTCAAGCAGGAGTTGATGAAATTGTCCCATTCGATCATCGAGCTATCCGCACTTGATCAACAAGAACGTGAGCTAGTCGAACACGCCATGGAGGCGCGGGAGCGCGCTTATGTGCCCTACTCGCACTTCAAGGTAGGAAGTGCCGTGAGGGCGGCCGATGGCCAACTGTACGGCGGTTGCAATATCGAAAATGCTGCGTACGGCAGTACCAATTGCGCAGAGCGGTCGGCACTGTTCCATGCGGTGTCGAGAGGCGCTGAGCCGGGAACCTTCCGCATGCTGGCCGTTGTTGGCGAGACGGAGGAGCCGATCACGCCATGCGGCGCCTGCCGGCAGGTGATGGCTGAGCTGTGTGCGCCCGATATGCCGGTTATCCTGGCGAATATGAAAGGCCTGGTGGTGCGCACGACGGTCGCCGAGCTGCTTCCCGGCGCCTTCACCGAACGCGCTCTGCATCCATCGAACACAGAACGTCAAGCCAAACGCTAAGGCAAAGGAGAATGACGATGAGCAAGAACAAACCACCATTCCGATCGGGCTTCGTCACGATCGTCGGCAGGCCGAACGTGGGCAAATCGACCTTGCTGAACCAGATGATCGGGCAGAAGATCGCGATCATGTCCGACAAACCGCAAACGACACGAAACAAGATTCAAGCTGTATATACGAGCGACGAGGCACAGATCGTGTTTATCGATACGCCGGGCATCCACAAACCCAAATCCAAGCTCGGCGACTATATGGTCCAGGCAGCGACTTCCACGCTGAATGAGGTTGACCTGATATTGTTCCTGATCGACGTGTCGGAGGAGATGGGCGGAGGCGACCGGTTCATCATGAAGCAGTTTGAGCATGTCAGCACGCCCGTCTACTGCGTCATGAATAAGATCGACCTGATCCATCCGGAGAAGCTGCTTGAGATCATCGATACTTATCGGGAAGCGTATCCCTTCTCGGAATTTATCCCGGTGTCCGCTAAGCTCGGGAGCAATGTGTCCACGCTGATCGAGCAGATCGTGAAGGTGCTCCCGGAAGGACCGAAATACTACCCGGACGACCAGATCACGGACCATCCGGAGCAATTCATCATCGCAGAGCTCATCCGCGAGAAGCTGTTGCACGCCACCTTCGACGAAGTGCCGCACTCGCTGGCGGTGCAGATAGAGAATATGTATGTTCAGGACAACGGCGTTGTCTATATCGGCGCGGTGATCTTCGTCGAACGCGATTCACAGAAGGGCATCATCATCGGTAAGCAGGGCTCGATGCTGAAGGAGATCGGGCGCCAGGCGCGCATCGACATCGAAGCCTTGCTCGGGTCGCGCATCTTCCTGGAGCTGTGGGTGAAGGTGAAGAAGGATTGGCGTAATCATGAGCTTGTCCTGCGAGATTTAGGCTTTAACAAAGAATAAAGTTGCGGTACCATTAATCGTGGATGCATTTCCTTGAGAACCTTGTGCCACTTATTACATCGGATATACGTCTTGCTTTCGATTCACCCTAAGTATGTTCGGTTGACATCAATTCATATCCTGATGTGAAAGGATGAATACGAATGAAAGATTTTTCATGGAAAGTATTCACGATGACCGGAGATGTAGATGCTTACATGCTGTACAAGGAATCACAGAGGGATGAATGGCACGAACAACAGGAAGAACAATGGGATGAGGACGAAGCAGAGGATTTTGATTATCGGTAAGGAACGGAGTCATGTATGCTGATCAGAGTCGAGGGGATCGTCCTCCGCGCTGTGGATTATGGGGAGGGGAACCGTATCCTGAGCGTGCTGACGAAGCAGGCTGGCAAGCTCAGCATGATGGCGAGAGGAGCGAAGAAAGTCAAGAGCCGCTTCTCCGCTGTCTCACAACCTTTTACATACGGAGAATTCGTCATATTTCGCAGTTCGCCGCAATCGATGGGGACGATCAATTCCAGCGAGCTCATCCGCTCGCATCAGCGTCTGCGCGAGGAACTTGTTTTATCCGCCTATGCCGCGTATCTCGCCGAGATGACGAATCGTCTCGTCGAGGACGGGGAGCGGATCGAGGGACTGTTCGAACAGTTGCTGGCGGCGTTTCAGGCGCTGGAGGATGGCAAGGATGCAGAGGTTATCACCAATATCTATGAGATGAACATGCTCGCGATCGCTGGCTTCATGCCCAAGCTGGACGCATGTGTGATGTGCGGCAGCGGAAGCGCCGAACTCATCGCCTGGAGCGTCGAGCATGGAGGCGCTGTCTGCCGGTCTTGCCGCTTCCGCGATCCGCAGGCGATGGAAGCGGGAGAGAAAGTCCTGAAGCTGCTCAGGCTGTTCCAACAGGTGGACTTGCGCAGGATCGGGAATATCAACATCTCGGCAGCGAACAAAGCGCTTGTTAGCCGGCTAATCCGAACCTATATGGATGGCCAGTTGCATGTCCGCTGGAAGTCGCGCGATTTTCTCGATCAACTCAGCAAACTTCATTTTGACGAGTCATGAAGAACATGGTATAATAATTCACGTTGTGCCTAGAGAGCATAACAGCCAATTGCATATCGGCGCGAAGAAGGAAAGGAGTAGCCGATGAAACGCTTATCCAAGCGAGCCGGGGAGGGTGGGAGCCCGGTATGGCGGATCGGTGAAGGGCGTTCCGGAGCGCGTGTTTGATGAAGGTGGGCAGTTCGAAGAATTGCCAATTAGGGTGGAACCGCGGGAGTACAAGCTCTCGTCCCTATGTCGACATGATCGGCATAGGGACGGGAGTTTTTTATTTTCAGTCAAGTGGGATGAGAGGTGTTAGGCATGAATTTTCAGCAGATGATTCTGACGCTGCAAGAGTTCTGGGCTGAGCAGAACTGCATCATCGTGCAGCCATATGACGTAGAGAAAGGCGCGGGCACGATGAATCCGATGACATTCCTGCGCAGCATCGGCCCTGAGCCGTGGAATGTTGCTTATGTGGAGCCTTCCAGACGGCCGACGGACGGTCGTTACGGGGAGAATCCGAACCGACTGTATCAGCACCATCAATTTCAGGTGATTATGAAGCCATCTCCGGACAATATCCAGGAGATCTACTTGGAGAGTCTGGAGCGGCTCGGCATCGACCCGCTGCATCATGACATCCGCTTCGTTGAGGACAACTGGGAATCACCAACGCTTGGCGCATGGGGGCTCGGCTGGGAAGTATGGTTGGATGGCATGGAGGTCACGCAGTTCACCTACTTCCAGCAAGTCGGCGGACTCGATGCCCATCCGGTGGCCGTTGAGATTACGTATGGTCTGGAACGGCTGGCTTCTTACATCCAGAACAAGGAAAATGTCTATGAACTAGAGTGGGTGGACGGCATCACTTACGGCGATGTCTTCCATCAGAACGAATACGAACAGTCCAAATACACGTTCGAAGTCTCCGACGTGAAGATGCTGTTTACGCTGTTCAATACGTATGAAGAAGAAGCGAAGCGGGCGATGGAAGCGGAACTGGTGTTGCCGGCATACGACTACGTGCTGAAGTGCTCGCATACGTTTAACCTGCTGGATGCGCGCGGGGCGATCAGCGTGACGGAACGTACCGGCTATATCATGCGTGTGCGCAACCTGGCGCGACAAGTGGCCAAGGCATACTACGAATCAAGAGAGCGGCTGGGCTTCCCGCTGCTGAAGGGTGCCGAGCGGGAGAAGCTGGTAACTGGCAAAGGAAAGGAGGCGAATCAAGATGCCTAAGGATCTGTTGATCGAGATCGGCCTTGAGGAAGTGCCGGCGCGGTTCATGCGCGGTGCCATCGAGCAACTGGCAGACAAGGTAGGCAAGTGGCTGGCGGATGCGCGCATCGAACACGGGGAGATCAAGTCTTATGCCACGCCTCGACGCCTCGCGGTGCTGGTGAAGGATGCGGCAGACAAGCAGCAAGACATCAGCGAGGAGAACAAGGGTCCTGCGAAGAAGATCGCACTGGATGATCAAGGCAATTGGACCAAAGCTGCCCTCGGTTTCGCCCGCGGACAAGGGGTTCAGCCGGAGGAGCTGTATTTCAAGGAGCTCGGCGGCGTGGAATATGTGTTCGCGAAGCGCAACAGCGTCGGCCAGCCGACGTTGAGCGTCCTGCCGGATGGACTGACATCCATCATCACGTCGCTGACCTTCCCGAAGAATATGCGCTGGGGAGCCTATGATCTGCGCTTCGTGCGGCCGATCAAATGGATCGTGGCGCTGTATGGCAGCGAAGTGATCGACCTGGAGATTGCTGGTGTACGCTCAGGCCGCACCACGCACGGCCATCGTTTCCTCGGGCAAGCGGCCGAGTTGCCTGCTCCGGAGCATTACGAAGAGATGTTGAAGCGGGAATTCGTCATCGCCGACATCGCGGAGCGCGAGGCGATGATCGTTAGCCAGATCGAGAAGTTGGCTAAGGACAAGGGCTGGCAGGTTCCGATCAAGGAAGATCTGTTGGAGGAGGTTCTGTTCCTCGTCGAATATCCGACGGTACTCACCGGAAGCTTCGATCCAGAGTTTCTGAACATCCCGCAGGAGGTGCTGATCACCTCGATGCGCGAGCATCAGCGGTATTTCCCTGTGCTTGACAGTGCAGGCAAACTGCTGCCGCACTTCATCACCGTGCGCAACGGCAACGATGTATCGCTCGATCAGGTGGCGAGGGGCAATGAGAAGGTGCTCCGAGCCAGATTGTCGGATGCGAAGTTCTTCTATGAGGAAGACCAGAAGCTGCCGATCGAAACGGCGATGTCCAGGCTCGAGAGCGTCGTCTTCCACGAGGAACTCGGAACGATCGGGGACAAGGTACGGCGTGTTCGCAAGGTTGCAGAGCAACTGAGCGAGATTTGCCGTCTGACAGCGGCGGATGTTGCCATTGTCGAGCGTGCGGCGGCGATCTGCAAGTTCGACCTGGTGACGCAGATGGTCTACGAGTTCCCAGAATTGCAGGGCGTCATGGGCATGGACTACGCGCGCAAGGCCGGGGAACAAGAAGGCGTAGCCGTGGCGATCAACGAGCACTATCAGCCTCGTTTCTCCGGTGACGCATCTCCGGCAACATTGCCTGGCGCCATCGTCAGCATCGCCGACAAGATCGATACGATCGCCGGGTGTTTCGCGATCGGCATCATCCCAACGGGCTCACAGGACCCATATGCACTCAGGCGCCAAGCGCAGGGCATCGTCCAGATCATCCTGGACCATCAGTTGCCGCTCAGCTTGAGCCGGCTGTTCGCCATCGCCCTCGGCGTATACCGCGATTCCCGTCCATCGTCGCTGAAGTGCAGCGAAGCGGAGATCGCACGCGATATGATGGATTTCTTCGGCCTGCGCGTCAAGCATGTACTCGGTGAGATCGCCCGTTACGACATCGTTGATGCGGTCATGGCCCCAGGCTACGAGGACGTCGTTTCCACGGTGCGCAGATGCCGGGCTGTGGCTCAGGCCGTGCAGGAGCTCCCGGAGATGAAGGCGATCTGCGATTCCTTCACCCGCGTCATGAATCTGGCGGCCAAGGCAGAGTCCAGAGGTGTGCCGGATGATCAACTGTTCCAGGAAGAAGCGGAACGCAAGCTCTTCGCAGCTTGGCAGGATGTCCATCAGGCGGCGGAGCAGAAGCTCGCTGACGGCGATGAAGGGCAAGCGCTGCGTGAGCTGACGAGACTGACCGATCCGATCACATCCTACTTCGATGCGGTGATGGTCATGGCCGAGGATGAGCGCATCCGTACGAACCGTCTGCGCATGCTGGCGCTGATCGATGCGGACCTGCGCAAGATCGCAGATTTCAACAAGCTGGTCTGGTAAGGGTTTGAATGTGCATGAGGTCAGCGAAGCGTCGAGCAGGATTTTTTTCTCTGCTGAGCGTATATAATAGTAACGGTTTTCCGTCGCTTCGCTGATCATCATTTGGCTGTTTGTCGTTCAGCCAACACCGTACCACATACGCTGTGGGCCATTTTTTACGGAAACGAGTGGTTCTTATCGTGCACGCCAAGACGCGTATCCTGGTGGATGCCGATGCCTGTCCGGTTAAGCAGGAGATTGTGATCGCCGCGCATCGGTTCGCCACGCCTGTCATCATGGTAGCTTCCTATGCGCACAGGCTGATGCCGGAGGAAGGAGTGGAGATCGTCCAGGTGGACCCGTCGGATCAAGCCGTTGACCTCTATATCGCCAATCACATGCGTCCTGGCGATATTGTCATCACGCAGGACTTCGGCGTTGCTGCGCTCGCGCTAGGCAGAGGTGCGCTGGCAATGTCTTTCCGGGGACAACAGTATACCGCTGACAATATCGACTTCCTGCTCGCTACGAGGCATGCGAGAAGCAGGGCGAGACGCGGCGGTTTGCGGACGAAAGGACCACGCGCCATGACGGACAGCGACCGGGAGATTTTTCTACACCAACTGACAAAAGTTTTGCGCTCGAGGCAGGAAAATGAAAGCGTCTAGCGAATAATTTAGAACGGTGTTTGTACGGCAAAGATAGCTGGACGATGAACCGGATAATGCGGTAGATGAAGGTGGTCAGGATGCATAGGATTCCGGAAGACGTCATCGCTGCCGTTCTCAGCAAGACCAACATCGTGGATGTCGTATCCAAGCATGTGCACTTGACGAAGCAGGGCAAATATTTAAAAGGACTCTGTCCATTTCATTCCGAGAAGACACCGTCATTCACCGTGACGCCGGAGAAGCAGATCTTCCACTGTTATGGATGCGGGAAAGGCGGCAGTGCGATCAAGTTCGTCATGGAGATCGAGGGCGTCTCTTTCCAAGAAGCCGTCAGGCAATTGGCGGAAGAAGCCGATGTGCCGGTTCTATGGGAAGATCGCCAGGATGAACAGGATGAACAAGCCGCCGAGAAGAAGCAACTGCTGGAGGCACATGAGATCGCCGCCAAATGGTTTCACTACATACTGATGAATACCGAACAAGGTCGGCCGGCGCTGGAATATCTGCGGAGCCGGGGATTCAGCGATAAGCTGATCAACGCATTCCAGATCGGGTATGCCCCTCAGATGCGGGATGCCTTGACGCAATTTCTGGACAAACGCGAATTCTCCCTGCCGCTGATGGAGCAAGGCGGTCTTGTTGCCATGCATGAGGAGAGGAAACAGTATTATGACCGCTTCCGCGACCGGGTCATGTTCCCGCTTCATGACGGCACAGGACGGATCATCGCTTTTGCAGGCAGGGCTCTTGGCGATCTCCAGCCGAAGTATCTCAACACGCCTGAATCGATTATTTTCCACAAAAGCCGCTTGTTATATCACTTCCATCAAGCCAAATCAGAAATCCGCAAAACTGGCCAGATCGTATTATTCGAAGGATATGTCGATGTGATCAAAGCATGGGAGGCCGGTGTTCAGAATGGTGTAGCGAGCATGGGAACGGCGCTCACAGAGGAGCATGTCAAGCTCATCAAACGGCATGCGACGCGCGTTGTCATATGCTATGACGGTGATGATGCCGGCATCAATGCCGCTTATAAGAGCTTGTCCATGTTGGAGAAGGCGGGACTGTCCGTCAACGTAGCCGTTATTCCAGATCGCATGGACCCGGATGAATATATCAGTCGACATGGCGGGGAACGGTTTCGCTCTGAGATCATACAGGGGGCTGTCAGCGCAATCCGCTTCAGGCTTGATTATCTGCGGCGTGGCTACAGGCTGAACACCGAGGACGGCAAGCTGAAGTATATTCGGGCTGCGCTCAGAATCATCGCGAGTTTGCGTTCGCCTGTAGAGCGGGAATATTACTTGAAGGATCTGGCAAGTGAGTACCAGGTGTCGCTCGAATCGCTGAAGCAAGAACTTGCGCAAAGGATCGAAGCTTCGCAAAAATTGGAGCAATCCGGGGATAATATAGGAAAACCGTGGAATAATGGAATGAATGACAGGAGAGAAGTGATTACACGTCCTGCACTTCGTCCGGCATATTATAATGCAGAACGAAATCTGCTGGCGGCCATGCTGCAGGATGCGGGGATTGCCAGTCTCGTACAGGAGAGACTCGGCGCCGAATTCAATGTCGAGGCTCATGCAGCTTTAGCTGCTTATATATATCGTTATTATAATGATCATGACACGCTGGAACTGTCGACCTTCCTGGCCATGCTGCAAGACGACGAGCTGGAGCGATTGGTCAGTTCATTGTCGATGGAGGACATCGCTGCGGTCATGAACGAAAGGGCGTTGGAGGATCATATCCGTCAGATTCGGAAAGCGCCCATGCAGCTGGCTATCGAGCAGAAAAAGGAAGAACTTCACCGTGCTGAGCGTTCAGGAGACGTGCAAGCTGCGGTGAAGATAGCAGGTGAGATTATGACCCTGGAAAAGCAGCTGAAGGAAATGCAGCATTAAGTCGATTCTAGGGAGGAGGGAGTTGGACCATGGTAAGCAAACCAGATACAGAACATGATGCGGAGTTAACGCTTGAACAGGTCAAGGAGCAATTGATTGAGCTGGGCAAGAAGCGCAACGCATTGACGTATAAAGATATCATGGAGCGATTGAGCCCGTTCGACCAGGATCCCGATCAGATGGATGATTTCTTTGAGCAGTTGGCAGATCTGGGCATCGATATCGTCAATGATCACGAAGACCTCGAGCGTCTCCGCAGCGAAGGAGATGAGGCCGATGCAGATGACTTCAACTTCGACGATGATCTGTCTCTGCCGCCTGGCATCAAGATTAACGACCCTGTGAGGATGTATCTGAAGGAGATCGGACGCGTTCCGTTGCTCATGGCAGAGGAAGAGATCGAGCTGGCCAAGAGGATCGAACAGGGTGACGAGGATGCCAAACGCCGCCTGGCGGAAGCCAATTTAAGGCTGGTTGTCAGCATCGCGAAGCGCTATGTCGGCCGCGGGATGTTGTTCCTCGATCTGATCCAGGAAGGCAACATGGGACTGATCAAGGCCGTTGAAAAATTCGATCATCAGAAGGGCTTCAAATTCAGCACCTACGCAACCTGGTGGATCCGTCAAGCGATCACCCGCGCGATCGCCGACCAAGCACGTACGATACGCATTCCCGTTCATATGGTGGAAACGATCAACAAATTGATCCGCGTATCCAGACAGCTCTTGCAAGAGCTTGGCCGCGAACCAACACCGGAGGAGATCGCCAAGGAGATGGATCTCAGCCCGGAGAAGGTGCGCGAGATCATGAAGATTGCCCAGGAGCCTGTATCCCTTGAGACGCCGATCGGCGAGGAAGACGATTCGCATCTCGGCGATTTCATCGAGGATTCCGATGCATTGGCGCCAGCCGACGCAGCCGCTTATGAACTGCTCAAAGAACAGCTCGAAGACGTGCTGGAAACCCTGACCGAGAGAGAAGAAAATGTGCTCAGATTGCGTTTTGGCCTCGATGACGGCCGCACGAGAACGCTTGAAGAAGTCGGCAAGGTATTTGGCGTTACACGCGAACGCATCCGCCAGATCGAAGCCAAGGCACTGCGTAAACTGCGTCATCCAAGCCGCAGCAAGCGGTTGAAAGATTTTCTAGAATAGCGTAAGCAACATGTCTTGCATGCCCTCTGCTGCACCCTGCAGGAGGGTTTTTTTGCACCGTTGCCAGTTGTTGTCCGGTTAGTCCGTCGGCAACTGCTTGATCACAGGCAGTTGCCCGTTGGATCTACGGTACGTATGGTAGGAATCCGTATGGCAGTGATGAACCGTTGTTCCAACCTGACTGTTTGGTTGGCGAGCCCAACCGCTTGAGCAAGGCCAGGAGGATAAATTTTAAGGTCAGCGAGGTGAATTGGCGATGGATCAGGACAGGCGGGCCATCATCATCAAAGAGATCCAGTATTGGAAGCGAAGCAAGCTTCTGCCGGAACATTATTGTGATTTCTTGCTTAACCTTTACAACAGCGGTCAAGGAGAGGCAAGCGCTGCCCGCGATCGATCGTCAATCGTCGCTGTGCGGGACAGAGGCGGTTGGCTCTGGATCGCTGCGATTGGAATCATTGCCATAGCTGCCATTTTCGCTCTTAATTTTAGCGTTTTTCCAACCCCATTGCAAATTGCTGTCAGCGTCTTGTTCGTGATCGCGCTGATCATATTCGGCATCAAGATCGCTTCGCGGAGCATGCCCGTTGCGTATCTGAGTCTCGGCGCCGGCTGTTTGTTGATGCTGATTGCAGGGGAATGGTTGCTCATTCAACATGGACACGAGGATTCCGGTTGGGCGATCGGTTATCTTGCGCTCTGCTGTCTGGTCTGGACGGTTATCGGTGCGTATCTTCGCCTTGCATTTTTGAGTTTCAGCGGCATGACTGGCATACTATTCGTGTACGCATGGCTGCTGAATCTTTGGTTGGAACCGCTGTATGGTATCCTGCTGCAGTTGGCCTGGATGCTGGTGGCGGTGTTGTTCATCTGGCTTGCGAGGAGTGTTGGACAGCAACTTCGTTCATTTGGATGCAGTTGCTTCATCGAAGGATGCCTCGCTTGGCTGGCTCCGGAGATCATGGCGGCGATCTTCGGAAGCGACTTGTCGGTAGGTTTACAGGTTGCGCTGGTTGGCAAGATCGTAGTCGCAGGTATATTGCTGATGATATTTCGAAAACGATGGATTGAGTGGGTTGTTTGAATATGGTGAAACTATCCAGAAGATTGTCACAGATCGCTGCCTTCGTCCCGCACGGCAGCACGTTGGCGGATATCGGAACGGATCATGCTCTGCTGCCAGTCTATCTGGTGGAACATGAGATCATTAGACGGGCAGTGGCGGGAGAATTAAATGAAGGGCCTTATGAAGCTGCCAGACAGCAGGTGCTCACCGCTGGTCTCACACAGAGGATCGATGTCAGGAGAGGTGATGGCCTGAGCGTCATCATGCCGGGTGAGGTGGATACCGTGACGATCGCCGGCATGGGCGGAGCCTTGATCACCGAGATCTTAAACGCAGGTCTCCCGCGTCTCAAGGGCGTCGATACGCTCATCCTGCAGCCTAACGTGGCTGAGGATGCGGTGCGCAGATGGCTGTTGGAGCATGATTATGTGCTGGTCGAGGAAGCGATATTGACGGAGGACGGCGTGACGTACGAGATCCTGCATGCGAAGCATGCCCGGATTGCTCCGATCACGAATGATCAAGTTTACAAGATGCGGCGCCTGCCGAACGGGCGATGCGTCAATGCCGAGGATGCCTTACGCTTCGGTCCGTATCTGCTGGAGCGCCTGGAGGAACCGTTCATCGCGAAGTGGCGGGAAGAGATGGAGAAGCTGGAACGCATACGCAAGCAAATCGCGTCGCATGCGGACTCGCCCCATGCTGAACTAAGATTGAGAGAGATCGATCAGGAGATTGAGCGAATCACGGAGGTGCTGCAATGTTCGCGCATGGACAAACCGTCATCCAGATGATGGAGCGCCTCGCTCCGAAGAATCTGGCGGAGGATTGGGATAAAGTCGGCCTGCAGGTGGGATCGCTGCAGAAGGAAGTGAAGAAGGTGCTGGTCACCTTGGAGGTGACTGAGGCGGTTGTACATGAAGCGGTGCGGGAACAGGCGGATCTGATCATCGCCCATCACCCGATCATCTTCCGGCCGCTGAATCATCTGATTACGGATTATTCGCAGGGCCGCAAGCTGGAGCTGCTCATCAAACATGACATAGCCGTCTATGCCTCACATACCAATCTCGACATCACTGAGGGCGGGATGAATGATTGGATGGCGGAAGCGCTGCGGTTGAGTAATGTGAAACCGATGCAGGAGACGGATGCAGAGAAGCTGTTCAAGCTGGTCGTCTATGTTCCTGTGGACCATCACGAACGAGTGCTGCAGGCCATCTTCGAAGCTGGCGCGGGTTGGATTGGCAACTACAGCCATTGCAGCTTCAATATCGAGGGCACCGGAACCTTCCTGCCGCAAGAGGGGACGGACCCTTATATCGGCCAAGCGGGGAAGCTGGAGCGTGTTCAGGAGATCCGCATCGAGACGATCGTGCCGGACAGCGTGCGCAAGGCGGTGGTGCAGGCGATGTTGAAGGCTCATCCGTACGAGGAGGTCGCCTATGACCTGTATGAGCTGACCGCCCGTGGCAAGACGAGAGGGCTAGGACGGGTCGGAACCTTGGCCGAGCCGATGACGCTTGAGGCATTCGCCGATCAGGTCAAGGAAGCGCTGGGCGTGCAGCATGTTCGCGTGGTTGGGCCGCTTGACAGGATGGTCCGGAAGGTGGCGGTGCTCGGCGGCTCAGGCAGCAAATATGTGCGAGACGCGATCCGCGCTGGCGCGGATGTGTATGTCAGCGGAGACATCGATTATCATACAGCGCAGGATGCCTTGGCAGATGGGATCTGCATCATCGATCCTGGACATCATGCGGAGGTGCTGATGAAGGACAAGGTGGCACAGTATCTGCAACAGCAACTGTCGGATGCCGGCTATGCGACAGTGGTGGCGGCTTCGACCGTACCGACAGACCCGTTTACGCACCTGTGAAGCGGTAGGAAGCGGCGGGCGCTATGGTCTGAGAGCCGATAAAATCGTGTCTCGGAAGCTGCGGCTGGCACATCCAGGCGTGAGAGCCGATAAAATCGTGTCTCGGAAGCTGCGGCTGGCACATCCAGGCGTGAGAGCCGATAAAATCGTGTCTCGGATGCTGTGGCTGGCACATTCAGGCGTGAGAGCCGATAAAATCGTGTCTCAGAAGCTGCGGCTGGCACATCCAGGCGTGAGAGCCGATAAAATCGTGTCTCGGAAGCTGCGGCTGGCACATTCAGGCGTGAGAGCCGATAAAATCATATCTCGGAAGCTGTGGCTGGCACATTCAGGCGTGAGAGCCGACAAAATCGTGTCTCGGATGCTGCGGCTGGCACATTCAGGCGTGAGAGCCGATAAAATCGTGTCTCGGAAGCTGCGGCTGGCACATTCAGGCGTGAGAGCCGATAAAATCGTGTCTCAGAAGCTGCGGCTGGCTCCAACCAGTGCGAAAGACGAACCAACGGCCTACGGACAGGTCGTCGATTCCAAAATCAACCAGTATACATGATTCGGTCTTCATGATATACTGTTTGTTACGCCAAGGAAGTTTGACAGACAATCGCCGGCGGCTGCAAGGCCGCGGGAGGAAAGTCCGGGCTCCACAGGGCAGGGTGCTGGATAACGTCCAGTCAACGCGAGTTGAAGGCTAGTGCCACAGAAATGGACCGCCGATGACGTGACGCTTGTCACGAACAGGCAAGGGTGGAACCGTGGTGTAAGAGACCACGAGGACATATGGCGACTTATGTCCTGGTAAACCCCACCTGGAGCAAGACCTAAGAGGAACGCACGCAGCTTATGCTGCAGTACTGGCCCGGTACGCGTTCGGGTTGGTCGCTTGAGCCGTACAGCAATGTACGGCCTAGATAGATGATTGTCACTTCAAAGTGGGAGGGTGTTCCCCGTGATTACCACAGAAGTACAGAACCCGGCTTATGGCAAACTTCCTTAACCCCATCATACTAATGAAACTGGGAGCCGCATCATGCGGCTCCCATTGTTCTATCATGGACCTCGATGGAATACCTATGACCGGTATTTCTGGATGATTCTCTCCAGCCTGCGCATCAGGTTATCTCCCCAGTTCAGCGCGGATTGGCCGTTGGTTGCGGCGCTTAAGGCTCTTGCCACATCGATCTGCCCGTAGCCGAAATAGATGTCATGTCCCGATTCGCCAAGATCGTCGCAGGTGGAGCGTATGAGATCCATTACCTCTTNGTTGGAGAGCGAAGGATTGACGCTGCGGATCATCGCAGCCAGCGCGGCCACATGGGGGCTGGCCATGGAGGTGCCGGACAGGGCCGCATATTGATTGCCCGGATAGGTGCTGGCGATGCTGACACCGGGGGCGGCTACGTCGACATATGTGCCATAGTTGGAAAATTGCGCGAGCTGACCGCTTGAATCCGTAGCGCCAACGGCGAGCACTTCGTCATACGCTGCCGGATATCCGGGAGACTCGGTATGGTCATTGCCGGTCGCCGCGACCAGCACGACATCACGATCGTAGGCATATTGGATCGCATCATGCAGAAACTGCGCTTCCGCGTAGTTGCCCAGGCTCAGGTTGATCACCTTGGCGCCATGGTCGGCAGCCCAGATGATCCCTTGTGCGACGGCGTAGGTGCTGCCCGCCCCCGTGCTGTCCAGAACTTTCACCGGCATGATGCGGGTATGCGGCGCCATACCGGCTATTCCTTCGTAATTGTTGATCTCCGCGGCGATGATGCCAGCAACATGCGTGCCGTGTCCGACATCATCATCGGCATCCGAGCCTTCCGTATAGACGTTATAGCCTTCCACCAGCTTGTTCTTCAGGTCGGGGTGATCCAGGTCGACTCCGGTATCGACGACGGCGACAATCACCTCTTCTCCTTGTTCTGCTAACTTCCACCCAGATTCCGTGCGCGTCGCCGGCAGGTTCCATTGATAGTCCGCATACAGGGCGTCGTTCGGCGCTTCATTCGTGACGTACATATAGTGCGGTTCGATGTATTTGGTGGAGTATTGGTCCCGGAAGTAGGCCAGCATTTGCTCATAGGTCATCGAATTGGAACGGAAGATGTACGCGTAACCGGTCTTCTGCACCCAGCTTGCATCGATGGCGTTCCGGATACGGCCGAGTTCATCATCGCTCAGCTCTTCGGTGAACCGCACGACGATATCGTTTAGATAATAATGACTGACATTTTCATTTTCCTCTGGATGATCNACATCGACTTTGCGCAGCGTATCGGAATCCGCCGATTGGATGCCGAACCTTGCATCACTCGGATAAGGCACAAGGCGCAGATTCTTCCGTTGTTCGCTCTGAATCTGTTCGATAATCTGCTGCTTCACTGCGGCGAGCACGTACCCGCCGTTCATCCCGTCGGCTTCGTCCTGAATGGCGGCTACGAAGTACGGTCCTTCATCGGTTGAGATGCGCGGTGACTCGTAGGTTCGCTTAGCCTTCACCCGATCTCTCGCCAACTCGATGTATGGGAGAATTTCCTCGGGGAGAGCGGACAGGTCGCCCTGTTTGAACGTTTGATCGCCGCGTGTGGCTTCCAAGTACCGCATGTGCGGATGCTCCTGTTGCATCGCCTTGAGATGTTCTGCGCCGTTCTGATGGCCATCGCGGTCAGACCATTCGCGGATCATCTGCTGCATATCGAGTTTGCATTGGCTGCGGCACAAATGTTCCGTCCTGAGCACGTCCTGCTCCAGCAACTGCTGTTTGTACTTCATCTCCGCGGAGCTGCTTATCTGTACCTTGCCTTCTTCTCTGTCCTGGCTCGTCTGTGGAATGGCCAGCACAACGAGCGCCAAGACAAATGCCAAGCCAGCGGCAATTTTCCAGTTGAAACGCATGTTGCATACCGCCTCACTTTCGTGGAATGGAATTACTATTATTGTTCTTACAATCGGCTGATATTTATGTTAGGATAAAAAATGGATTTGTCCGAAATTGACATCCTTTCTTTACCTACAGGAGGCATCCGCTGATGAATCGAGATATCAAGCAATTGAGTGAAACGACGCGCACAAAACTGAAGCAATCGATCGCTCTGATGGAATCATTCCTCAACAACCAGTCGCTTCCGACACTGGCAGGAGCAGAGCCAGATCCGCAAGTCAAGGAGTTTTATGCAGGCTTTCTATCCGATCTGCGCCATTTGCTTGTGTTCTGCGAAGTGTGCGACGAGAAGCTGGGCATAGCCTTGCGCAGGCCAAGTTTCAATGAGGATTCAGCGGAGCGCATTCTTTATGACATCTACCATCGCTGCGTGAACAGCTTCTTCTATCCGAAGAACGAGAGTTATTCTGAAGACGGTCGTTATGCGTATAAAGGCGAAGATCTGATCCGTTTCCGCAAGAAACCGGTCAAGGAAGCCCGGAACATCATCCTGTCCTTATGGAAAATCTTCGAGGAACTTCGTGAAGATCTTGCCTATTACGAAAATGACTACGTGAATGAGAAGCGCATTCGGGGCGAACGCGTCTGATGCGCGCGGAGAATGGCCGGCCTTCGCCAGGCGGATCAACCGAATAACTTACTTGCTTAAATAAGGCCTCATCCAGACGGCTGATCTTCGTTTCATCGAAGAGCATCGCTGCGCGGATGGGGTTTTTCTATGGTCATGGTTGCAATGATTTCATGGCCTGATTAGCGAATCCAGCGTATAACATAAGCCTCTTATGGAGACATTGATTAAGGGGTGATGATGATGCCGCAAGTCAAGTGCAGTGTGGCAAACTGTTCCTATTGGTCCACGGGCAATAATTGTTCGGCTGACATGATCATGATCGATATCGACAAGCATGCTGACTCCAGGTTCAAAGCCGAATTCGCAGGAGAAACTTTCGATTCGGAACACACCGACTATGCCGCCCAGTCCAAGGAAACCTGCTGTCATACTTTCAAGCCCAAACACGAGTAAAAATCAGGTGATGCAGATGCCGGCAAGCAAAGAACAAGGGAAGAAAGGAACTGCCGATAAGACGAGGGACAACAACCAAAGCGAATTCGCCGCAGAAATCGCAGATCCGTCGATGATCGAGGACAAGCATGAAGCCTACGCGGGAGACAACGATACCAGCGCAGGCAATCATTCGCTGGGTATGATCGCGCTGGCCCTATCGATCGCTTCCTTGTTCGTGCTGCCGCAATGGTTTGGGCTGGCCGGCATCGTCCTGGGCGGTGCGGCATGGCTCACTGGCTTCAGAGGATTGGGGCTATGGTCGATTATCATCGGTTCTATCTCTCTGATTGCGTATATCGTACTTGTCCCATACTATTCTTGAAGCGCTAGGTTGAACATTCGCAGGCAAGCGCCTCCCATCCGGAGATGGCGCTTGCCTGTTTGTTTTCATGCGGCGTTAAGGGCTGTGTATGGCAGGAGGAAGCAGCAGTATGGTATATCCGGGCAAAAAAGTGTACAATGGTAGCCGGAATGTCGAAGGACTAAGACGTGAGGAAAGGGATTCATATGACTTATTTTGACTATAGCGCGACTACGCCGGTTCATCCTGAGGTTGCTCAATCGATNCAAGAGGTGTTAACACGCTATTATGGCAACCCTTCGTCTCTGCATCGCCTGGGTGTTGAGGCAGAGCATCTCGTGTCCCAAGCGCGCGAACGTATCGCCGATATGCTAATGGTTCCGAAGAATTCCATCATCTTCACATCGGGCGGTTCGGAGAGCAATAATCTGGCGATCAAGGGTGCGGCGAGCAGGCTGCGCAAGCGCGGCAAGCATATCATAACGAGCAGCATCGAGCATTCGTCCGTATACGATACCGTGCGCCAGTTGGAGCCATACGGATATGAGATTACAGTTCTGCCTGTTGATCGAAACGGCCGGGTGCAGCCGGAGAGGGTGGAGGAAGCGATACGCGATGATACGGTGCTCGTCAGCATCATGTATGTGAACAACGAGCTCGGCTCGATCCAACCGGTCGAGGAGATCGCCGCGATCCTGAAGCGTCATCCGAAGGTGCTGTTTCATGTGGATGCCGTTCAAGCCGCGGGCAAGATCCCCGTTGATCCCGAGAAGCTTGGCGTTGACATGCTCAGCTTGTCGGCGCATAAGTTCCAAGGGCCCAAAGGGATCGGCATCCTCTATAAACGTGAGGCCGTCCGTCTCGATCCGCTCATCAGCGGGGGAGGACAGGAATTCGGACTTCGCTCCGGGACGGAGAACGTTCCTTATATCGTGGGCATGGCCAAGGCGTTAAGGCTTGCCGTTGAGAATCAACCAGCCGCATGGAGAAGGGTGTCGGAGCTGAAGAAGCGGCTCGTTGCGCAGCTCACCGGTGTGCCGGGTATCGAGATCAACAGTCCAACCGATGATGCGCTCTCCGTTCCGCACATCGTCAATCTGTCTTGCACCGGGTTGAAATCGGAGGTACTCGTCCATACTCTGGAGCAGCGCGGCTTCTATATATCCTCCCGGTCTGCGTGCTCGTCCAGCGAAGATAAGCCAAGCCGCATCCTGCTTGCGCTCGGGCTGACGGAAGAACAGGCGAGAAGCGGGCTTCGCATCAGCCTGGCGAAAGATCATACGCCGGAGGAAGTCGATCAGCTCGCATCTGCGCTGAAGCAATCTGTTCAGGAACTCAGGCAGATCTTGCGATGATCGAATGATCAAGGACATTTCTTGGAGGTAACTATGCAACCGGAACTTATCTTGCTTCGATTTGGTGAATTGACGCTTAAGGGCAGGAATCGCACGAGGTTCGAAGATATGGTGATCTCGCATATCCGCAATCTGACGGGCGACTATCCGCAGATGAGGATCATCAAGACGTTCGGCCGCGTATACATTCAATTGAACGGGGCGCCGTATGAGCAAGTTGCGGCGCAACTGAAGAAGGTGTTCGGATTGCGCAGCTTCAGCCCGGTATTGCGGGCGGAACTGGACCTGGCCGATATCCAGCAGACGGCGCTGAAGGTGATGCAGTCTCTCAGCAAGAAGCCCGGCACGTTCAAGGTGACGACACGCCGTTCCTACAAGGACTTCCCGTATGACTCGATGGAGTTGAACCGCCATGTGAGCGCCTATGTCCTGAGCCGCACGCCGGGCCTTAAGGTTGACGTGCACGATCCGGATGTCGAACTGTGGGTGGAGGTGCGGCAGGAGGGCGTATATGTGTTCTCCGAGATCGTCTACGGCACGGGCGGATTCCCGCTGGGCAGCAATGGCAAGGCGATGCTCATGCTGTCCGGGGGTATCGACAGCCCGGTCGCCGGATGGCAGGCGATGCGCCGCGGCCTACGTATCGAAGCGGTACATTTCCACAGCTATCCGTATACGAGCGAACGGGCGAAGCAGAAGGTCATCGATCTGACGCGCAAGCTCAGCGAGTACGCGCGGGAGATTCGCCTGCATATCGTGCCGTTTACACGCATTCAGACGGGGCTTAAGGAAGAAGCTCCTGAGAATCTGCTGATCACGCTTATGCGCCGGGCGATGTTTCGCATCACCGAGCGTTTGGCCGAGCGCAATGACGCGCTGGCCATCGTTACCGGAGAGAGCCTCGGACAAGTGGCGAGCCAGACGCTCAGCAGCCTGAACACGATCGAGCGTGCGGTATCAATCCCGATCTTGCGGCCTTTGATTACCACCGACAAGATCGATATCATCCGTTTGGCAGAGGAGATCGATACGTATGCGATCTCGATCCTGCCCTATGAGGATTGCTGTACGATCTTCCAGCCGCGTTCGCCCAGCACCAATCCAAACCTCGGTGTCGTGGAAAGAGTGGAGAGGCGTCTTACCTGGATGGAGGAAGCGATCGAACAAGCCGTTCAGGAGACGGAACTTCTGGTTATCCGCAGGGGAGCTCAGGACGAACCGTCCAATTCGCTCTTCTAAAGGCCAGTCCGCATTCATAAACATGAGTAGAGCTTGTATAAGGGGTGCGAAGCAAGCTGCCATGCAGATGAATGCGGGAGTGGATACATGTTGGAATGGGGAATTATCCTGGCGAAGATCATGTTGATCAATCTGGTGCTGAGCGGAGACAATGCCGTCATCATCGCCATGGCCAGTCGCAATCTGCCTGAGCACCAGCGCAAGGCCGCGATCTGGTGGGGAGCGATTGGGGCAGTCGTGCTGCGGATCGTTCTCGTGTTTGCTGCCCTACTGTTGCTGAGGATTCCTTACCTGCAAGCGGCAGGAGCGATGCTGCTCATGTATATCGCCATCAAGCTGCTGGAGCAAGAGGAGAATGCCGAATCCAATGTTCGTGAGGCATCGAGCTTGTGGCAAGCGATCTGGACGATCATGGCAGCGGATTTCATCATGAGCCTTGACAACGTCATCGCCATCGCAGCCATTGCCAAAGGCCATCTCGTGCTGATCATCATCGGTGTCCTGCTGAGTATTCCGCTGATCATCTGGGGAAGCACGCTGGTCGTGAAGCTGCTCATCCGCTTCCCAGCGCTTTCGTTTGCCGGCGCGGCCATCCTCGGCTACACGGCGGGGGAGATGCTCCTTGGCGATCCCAAGCTGGATCGTTGGATCTCGCTGATGCCGCAGCATGTGCACGTGACGGTTCCGCTGTTGTGCATGGTGTTTGCGCTCGTGCCAGGTTTCCTCAAGTTTCGCAGCGGGAGGTAGGTTGTCAAGCAGGAGGTTCGACATACCGACTGGTAATTTTTCCTCGTATCCTGTAAACTAAGATTGGAAGGTTGGCGCGGCGGGCAGCGGCGGATCGTTTGCCCGATGAGGTTCATGCCCTTGTACGGAGGCAGGCACTTTGCGTCAACGAATAAGGCGAAGGAGTTATCAGGATGCGATCGAATCGTTTGTCACTTGGTGTCATCATCATACTGCTCGGCGTTTTCATCCTGCTGGGGAAGCTCGGCGTGATCACTTTCGTCTGGAATGTGTTCTGGCCGATCTTCGTACTGGCCGCGGGTCTCTTGTTACATATGGTTTACTTCTCGCGAACGATGCCTGCCGGCGTCTTGATTCCTGGCGGCATATTAGTGACTTACTCGCTGATGTTTTTCTATTGCACCATTTTCGGCTGGAATGCGATGAGTTACCTGTGGCCAGGATTTATCTTTGGCGTGGCGGTTGGCCTGTATGAATATTATATGTTCTCTGATGATAAGCCGCGCGGTGCGCTGATTGCATCGTTGATCGTAGGCGCCGTGTCGATCGTGTTCTTCGGTTTCACCCTGATTCAGACGAATGCCATCTATGTGATCGCAGCAGCGCTCATCCTGATCGGCCTGTTCATGATCCTGCGCCGTCCGAGGACATGGTAAGACAGCCAGTGAAACTTTCATTGTCATGATGTTGAATATGCTATATAATAATAGGAGGCGTCGGCGGTTATGTCCGGCGCTTCTTTCATGGATACCGCAGGAAATCGTATAAAATATGGCATCTACATTCAGATAAATTCGCACAGGCAGGAGGACGCAAGGGTGACCCGGAAACGGTCGGCATCCGGCGGTTTCTGGACTCTGTGATCACAGAAAGGATAAGGAACATGCATAATAGAGAATTGATCCGCAACATTGCGATCATCGCGCACGTCGATCATGGTAAGACGACACTTGTCGACAAGCTGCTGCAGCAATCTGGAACTTTCCGCGATAATGAGGCAATCGCTGAACGGGCGCTGGATTCCAATGATCTGGAGCGTGAACGCGGAATTACCATCTTGGCGAAGAACACTGCCATTCGCTATAAGGACTACCTGATCAACATCGTTGATACACCGGGACACGCGGACTTCGGCGGGGAAGTTGAACGGATCATGCGGATGGTGGACGGCGTGTTGCTCGTCGTCGACTCCTTTGAAGGCTGCATGCCACAGACGAAGTTTGTCCTGCGCAAGGCCTTGCAGAATGGCCTGACTCCGGTTGTCGTGCTGAACAAGATCGACAGGCCGAATGCACGTCCAGCGGAAGTCGTTGACGAAGTGCTGGATCTGTTCATCGAGCTGGAAGCCAATGACGATCAACTGGACTTCCCGGTGGTGTACGCCTCGGCCCTGAACGGTACTGCGAGCCTTGATCCGGAGCGCCAAGATGCCAACATGGAGGCCCTCTATGAGAAGATTATCGAGCATATCCCCGCACCGAAGGGAAACATCGAAGAGCCGTTGCAATTTCAGGTGACGCTTCTCGATTACAATGAGTATCTGGGCCGCATCGCGATCGGCCGCGTCAATCGCGGCATCATCAAGCAGGGTCAATCGATCGCGGTGATGACACGAGACGGCAGCATCAAGCAAGGGCGCGTCGAGAAGCTATTCGGCTTCAGCGGTTTGAAGCGAATCGAGATCGAGGAGGCTGGCGCAGGCGATATCGTTGCGATCGCCGGGGTGAAGGATATCAATATCGGCGAGACGCTGGCAGATCCGGCTCATCCGGAAGCGATGCCGCTGCTTGAGATCGAAGAGCCGACGATGCAGATGACATTCCTCGTCAATAACAGCCCTTTCGCGGGTCGCGAGGGCAAGTGGGTTACCTCTCGCAAGCTGCGTGAACGCCTGTTTAAGGAGATGGAGACGGACGTTAGTTTGCGCGTTGAGGAAACGGACAGCCCGGATGAATTTATCGTCTCGGGCCGCGGTGAACTGCATCTGGGCATCCTGCTGGAGAACATGCGCCGTGAAGGCTATGAACTACAGGTTTCCAAGCCGGAAGTCATCATCAAGGAGATCAACGGCGTGAAACACGAACCGATGGAGAAGCTGATCATCGACGTGCCGGAGGAAAGCATGGGCGCCGTCATGGAAAGCCTCGGCACACGCAAAGCCGAAATGCTCAACATGACCAACAACGGCACGGGCAACGTGCGGCTGGAGTTCATCATCCCGGCGCGCGGCCTGATCGGTTACCGCACGCATTTCCTGACGATCACGCGCGGTTATGGCATCATGAACCACGCTTTCGACAGTTATGCACCGTATCAAGGCGCAGAGGTTGGCGGCCGCCACGAGGGCGTGCTGATCGCCAGCGAGTCGGGGGTTGCCACAACCTATGGCATCCTCTCCGTGGAAGACCGCGGCATCCTGTTTATCGAACCGGGGACCGAAGTTTATGAAGGCATGATCGTCGGCGAGCATAACCGCGACAATGATATCGTCGTCAATGTATGCAAGGAGAAGGCACTCACCAACGTGCGCTCGGCAACGAAGGAAGAGACGGTGAAGATGAAGGTGCCGCGTATCCTGAGTCTGGAGCAGGCGCTTGAGTATTTGAACGACGATGAGTATTGCGAGATCACACCGAAGTCGATCCGTCTTCGCAAGAAGGTTCTCGATAAGGGCGAGCGCGCCCGCTATGAGAAGCAGCGCAAGATGGCGGCTAACGCGGCTGAATAAGATCAACCCAAGGAGGTCGTTCGCATGACAGGGCAAGATACCGGCGGCTTGCAGCAATGGCTGGCGGAGCACACGTGGTTCACCTATCTGTTCATGGTCATTTCCATGATCTATATCTTCAATGCGGTGTTTCGTCCGCGCAAGTTGCCGCTGCTCAAGGACTTGATCGTCTATGTCCTGATCCTGCTCGGCGGCTGGCTCCTGTTGTTCTTCCAGACGAAAGTCGGATTGCCGATCGTTCATGGCTTCGCCGTGGCGATCGTGCTCATGCTGACCGTGCGCATCCGTTCCTGGTTTACCAAACGCGGTCAGAAGGGCGGTGCTGGCTCTTCCTCCGGTGTGAGGCAGGAGCCGGGCCGCGCAGGCCAGCAGGTGCAGCAGGTTCAGGCCATCCATACCGAAGAAACGGACAGGTGATGCGCATGAGGCTTCAGGACGCCTTGTTCAATTGGTTGCAGATGGCCATCGTCGTTGAAGGCAGGCCGGATGATCGCTCCGCGCACGATACGTTGGATTTCTTCAGGGAAATTCTGCAGCAGGATCATCAGATCGATCAGTTGGAGATCATCGGCCGTGATGCGACGATGATCCATGTGCGTTATGGCAATGCGGAGGGAAGCAAGATTCAGNTGTTCGACCGTGAGAGCGCCGAACAGCTCTTGCACGACATCAACTCCAATCCGAAGTACAATTCATAGCGAATCTAGGTGTACGTTATATGGCAGATCTGAATACGAGTCCGCCCTTATCGCGGAGTGTCAAGCATCAGACAAAGCGCAAAGCGAAGAAGAAATGGCTGATCATTGCCCTTTCTGTAGTCGCTGTTCTCCTGACGGCAGGCATAGTGTATGGGGCGATTCTGGCTGACAAAGTAGGTGATGTGATTGATCAGATCACGTTACCCGGGAGCGATACGGTAACCAAGGATGTCTATGGCAATGAGGTGGTCAAAGGCCGCCCGGACCGAGAGGTGCGCAACATCCTGGTGCTGGGTATTGATAATCGCCCGAAATTTGGCAGCCTGAACACGGACGTGATCATGCTCGTGTCACTTCGTCCGGATACGAAAACCGCCGTTGTCACTTCGATCCCGCGTGATACATACATGAATCCGACGGGCTGGAAAGAGGGCAAGGCGAATTCCTTCTATGCCAANGCTAGAAAAGAGAACAAAGACAAGGCATATGAATATGTCAAGCAAATCTTCTCCGAGTTCTTTGAGGTACCGATCGACTATGTGGTAGAGGTTGACTTCAAGGCGTTTGAGGAAATCGTCGATGCGCTGGGCGGTTTAACGATTGATGTCGATATGGACATGCGCTACCACGATCCGACCGACGGAACGAACATCAATCTGAAGAAAGGCATCCAACTGTTAAACGGCAAGGAGACGCTTGATTTCGTCCGCTATCGCCAATCGAACGACGGCACCAAGCAGTCCAGCGACTTTGAGCGCAATGCCCGCCAACAGCAGGTCGTATCGGCAATCGTCGACAAGGTGAAATCGCTGGAAGTGGTCGTCCGGGTATTCGAAGTGCTGGATGCCGTTGGCGCCAATGTGAAAACGACGATCCCGCGAGATGATATGCTGTCTCTCATTCGCACTTACGTCGGTCTTAAGTCGGAGAACATTCAATTCCTTCGCCTAGAAGGAACCTGGAAGAGTCCGTATGTATGGCCGAATAAAGACAGTCTGGCATTGATCCGTCAGACATTGAAGGCACATATAGCAAACGATTAGTAGCAGTATCCGTCTTCCTTATGTTATACTTTGGGTATTAGTCAAGATGGGAGGACCCCGACTGGATGGCAGAAACCATGACCATACTTTCCGAACCGATCCTGGAACAGCTCAGGCAGCATGAGAACTTCGTCATACTGAACACGATCGACAGCGAGACCGGATGCATCACCTCCAGTGCGATCTCATGGATCACGCCGCATTCGCCAACGAAGCTGCGCATTGCCATCGATGCGAGATCCCGGCTGATCGCCAACGTGAAGGCTGACAATCGGGTAACGTTGTCGCTGTTTGCGGCCGGATCCTTCTATGCGGTTCAAGGCACGGCAACCGTCGTTCAGGACAGGCTGGAGGACGTGCCGATCAAGCTCGCATGTGTTGAGGTTGATGTGGAAGCTGTGCGGGATGCGATGTACTACGGTTCACGCATCTCCGTGATGCCTGAGGTTGAGAAAACTTATGACAAGCGTGCGGCTGACAAGCTGGATGCGCAAGTCTTCGCTGCATTGCAAAAAGCCTAGTTGATTTCAACTGGGCTTTTTTGCGTTCTTTCGGCATATATGAAGATATGATTAGCTGCCGGAGCGTGTTTGGTTCTGCGCGCCGTCAGGCTGTTCATCCGGTTGAATGATGTCGCTCGGAAGCTGCGGCATGATACGGCCGACGATATCCGCCAATTCATTGGCGAATCCGGACACCGGTTTGCCATCCTTGATNTGTCGGGACAATTCATTGATACGCTGATACAGATCCATGTCCGCCGTTACAATCGCATTCACACCGTAAGGGTCATTGCGCAGAGCCTCGGCTACGGCATATTTGATCGCGCCGACCTCGGAAGCGTCCAGTTTGCCATCTACGTCGATACCGACAATCGCTGTATTGCCGAAGACCACACAGGTCGCTTCATTCACATCCGGCACGCTTGCAGCGAGATCAGCCAACCGCTCAGCCACCTCCTGATGATTTTTGATCTCCTTCTTTGGCGGAACGGTTTGCTTGACCTTTATCTGTCTATCTTGATCATTTGAAGGAGGGGAAGTTTCATCATTATCCGGGTTACCGCATGCCGTAAGCGTGAGCATCAAGCACACCATGATCATCCACCAGAATCTTATCATGTCAATCGTCCTTTCTATCAACGATTCCGCTTATAGTTTGGCCTCAAAACGCATTCGTATGTATCGTATTGATCCCATATTTTATCCAATTTCAGGAGGGACGCCTATGAAGAAGATCTTCGTGTTGGATACCAACGTATTGCTGCATGACCCCAATGCGATCTTTGCGTTTGAAGACAATGAGGTCATCATTCCTGCAGTCGTCTTGGAAGAGATCGACAGCAAGAAGCGAAACGTGGACGAAATCGGCAGAAATGCCCGCTATGTGTCGCGCATGCTGGACAGCTTGCGGCAGAAGGGCAGGCTGCATGACGGGATCATGCTGGACAATGGAGGCGTCATCAAAGTTGAACTGAATCATCGCAGCTTCCAGAAGCTTCACGATACTTTTCTTGAGATCACAAGTGACAACCGGATCATCGCCGTGGCGCTCAATTATTGGCTGGAGGAAAGCGAGAAGCCCGAACCGCGGCCGGTAGTGCTTGTCAGCAAGGACACGCTCGTCCGTATCAAGGCTGATGTGCTTGGTCTCACCGCGCAGGACTATATGTCCGATCGGCTCGTGGCTGCCAGTGATCTGTATCCGGGTCATCATACGATGCTCGTGGACGCATCTGTCATCGACCATTTCTATCAACAGAAGAATCTCAAGGTGGAGGATCTGCAGCTTGACTACCGTCTGTATCCCCATGAGTTCATCATCCTGAAGGATGCAGCGGGAAGCAACAAGTCTGCGCTGGCCAAGACGAATGTGGACGGCAGCAAGCTGGAACCCCTGTACCTGAGCAATGAGGCGGTGTGGGGGATCAGCGCGCGCAATGCGCAACAGAGGATGGCGCTAGAGCTACTCCTCAATGATGATATTCCGCTGGTGACGCTGACGGGCAAGGCGGGAACGGGCAAGACGCTACTGGCTCTGGCTGCTGGATTGTTGAAGGTCGAGGACGAGCGGCGTTACAAGAAGCTGCTCATCGGCCGGCCAGTGGTCCCGATGGGCAAAGATATCGGCTATCTGCCTGGCGAGAAGGAGGAGAAGCTTCGCCCGTGGATGCAACCGATCTATGATAATCTGGAATATCTGTTCGATACGAAGCGAGCCGGTGACATCGAGAGAATCCTGGCCGGCATCGGCAGCATCCAGGTCGAGGCGCTGACGTACATCCGCGGCCGCTCCATACCAGGCCAGTTCATTATCATCGACGAGGCGCAGAATCTATCCAAGCACGAGGTGAAAACGATCGTATCGCGAGTCGGCGAAGGAAGCAAGATCATCCTCATGGGTGATCCCGAGCAGATCGACCACCCTTATCTCGATGCATACAGCAACGGACTGACCTATGTGGTTGAGCGATTCAAGGAACACCCGATCGCTGGCCATATCACGCTGGAGAAAGGCGAGCGTTCGCAGCTCGCGCAACTGGCAGCCGATCTGCTGTAACTTTACGCCCTCTGGGTGACGTTGTTCGCGTCTCTCAGAGGGCGAGTTTGTATATGGCGTGGATGCGAAGGAATGGCTTGATTGGTTGGTATCACTTGGATGGGTCTTTATACCTATAACGACCGTGAGTATCCGTTTAGCTGTCGGAAGATTGTACGCCGATCCGCCTAATTGGTCACCACAAGTCCATCATGATGTGCTATGATAATGAAGGGAAAGAATGACCAGGATCGAGATTCTTCAGGCAATTGACCATAAATGGGAAAGGAATGTGCCCTGTGCCGACCAAGAGACTGGTATTGCTGGCCGCTTCTGCACTGCTGCTCGGCACGCTGATCGTTTCACTTCGAGGCATCAGCTATACTCCAGCGAACCAACAGTTGACAGAAGATCCTCTGTCCAAGGCAGATCCATTGGAGATCTCCGGATCCAGAGATACCATCAGCTTGCGGGTAGTGGTCAGTTTATCCGATGAGGCTTATCGAACATTGCAAGCGCTTAACCGCATGTTCCTGCGTGAGAATACCGACATGACTGTGAGATTGAGCAATATGGAAGCGGATGCACTCGACGAATATTTGCAGCGGGCATTCCGCCTGGGGGAAGTGTCGGACATCATCATGCTTGATAATGAGTTGGTCAAGCAGTATGCGGCACATGCCAGACTGCAGCCAACCGACGATTACTATACGTCAGTCACGGAGAGCGAATTTCTGCCGATCATCACGGAGCAATTGAAATGGAACGGTTATCTATGGGGCATTCCTTTCCAGATTGAACCTTACATTCTCGCCTACAACGAAGCTGTGTGGACGGAACTCACCGGGGATACCACCCCGAGAGATGCACAATGGTTGTGGACCATGTACCAATACAACGGACTCTATGTGGATGATCAAGATCCGATGGCTTATGCTGCGTTGGCCTATATGCTGGATCGGAATTGGCAATTTCCTGTGCTTGATGAAGGTGAAGAGGCTGAAGAAGCGAGTGGCGGGCCAGCTATTGCGGAGGGGATTGCTGAAGAAGAGGCGGAACGATCAAACACGCCATCAGATGATCCTGCGAAGCATGATGCAAGTGAACAGGAAGAAGCTGTAGCAGCGATGGCGGAAACTTGGCCGCAAGCGCGGTTGTTGACCACCCGGGCGAGAGATATGGTTAGAGCAAGCGCGAGCGATGCGGCTCCATCCGAAGCTAGTTCACTCGATGCTCTGGATGCGCTGACGGGAGCGATTAGCGGAGAGGCTGAGACTGAGCCTGGGGATAGAACGATCAGTTTGGCCGAACGGTTCGCCGCTGATTCCGTTGACGATCCGTGGGAGCGATTACGGCGTGGAGAGCTGGCAGCGATCATCGCCCCGCTGCATGAATATGAATCCCGCAGATCTGCGCTGATCGCTGCGGTTCTGCTGCCGATGACGGACGGTAATGACGGGGCGCTGCTTACTGGCAAGAGCTTCGTATTGTCTGCTGAGACGACCGATCAGGAAGCGGCATTCCGCTGGATCAAGGCGATCCTGGACAGCTACCACGATAAGGTGAGCGCGAGCGTGGCCGGTGGGTATCCTGCGGATGCAGAAGTGTACAAGCTGTTCATTAATAACCCGACATACGGGTTGCTCCGATCGGCGGTCGAGAAGGGATATACCTTGATGCCCGACCCGTACATCGAGCAGAAGCTTTCATTGCTCCGCGAGCGATTGCCGCAACTGGTGCATGAGGATGTGTCGCCTCTGGAAGCGATGCTCGAGATCTATGTCATGTTTGAAGAGGCAGGATGGCTGTCGTGATCTGGCGACGCATCCTGCCTCTTCTGTTTAGCGTTTTAATACAAATGAGATCGTCAACGTACCATCCTGAATATCGACTGATTTGGCCTGGACCTTGAACGGCATATCCAACAGGTCGGGTTGGAAGTTAAGATCAAACTCTTCATTCAACGCGCGGATCGTGGTGTCCGGCAGGTCGAAGCCATTGTAAACAAGTCTCGTCAGGGTGAATGCGATGACGTTATCTTCCTCCATAAGCTCATAGTTTCCGTTGATCTTCACCGACGTGTCATCCTTAACGCCGGATACAGAGAAATCATCATCCGCAAAGCTGAAGGTGAAGTTCTCGAAATCAACCGGATTATGCCTGCGGAAGAAATCCGTCAGTTCCTGATCGGTTATCTTAAGCACGAAACGGCCGTTTTGCAGTGACAGCTTGCCGTTTGCGATGATCTCTTCGGGCAGTTTATTGATCGTGACGGACAGTTCATTGAGGTAATATTTGAACAGCGGCAATCCTTTCGTTTCCCACATCTTGGTCAGCGACAGAATCTCTTCCATAATCGCTTCTCCGTCCTCGCGTTCAGCGAGCTCCTGATCCAATTCTTCCTGCAGTGCGACGAGCCGTTCCCTCTGGGCGATGTATTCTGCTTTGACCGTGAGCAGCAGCTCGCGATCTTCCTCCAGTCGTGTGATGAGACGTTTCAGTTCCTGATACTGCAGTGCATGCTCCTCGAGGATTCGTTGTTCATGTTTGAAGATGAGGGACAGGTAGTAGTAGGTTTGCAGCGCTTCGTAGAAGTTGTCCACGCGAAAGATGAACATCCATAGATTATCCCTTTTGCCCTTGTAATAGGAGCGCAGAACCTTGGCAGCCTGCTGGCGTTTCGCAGCCACGATGGTTTCCTGCACCGCCGCCTGTTCGGTCACTTCGCTGATCTCCTCGGTCAGTTCCGCTTCCTTAATGGTTAGGCGTTCGAGTTCCTGATCGATCTCGTAGATGGTCAACCCTTTGTTTAACAGTTCCCGAATCTCTTCGAGATCGAGAGAGGATGTTTCTTCAGCTAGTACAGTTCGCGTATGGTACAGGTATGAAAAGATGCTGAAATGCAGAATAAAGCCCAGCATCAACCATCTTCGAACGCGCATCCGTTTCCTCCTCTCCCAGTTGCCCTGACGCTAAGGAATGAGCTTCATAATTTCTTCCCAGGACACTGTCGATTCNGGGATAGTCCGGGTGAATGTTACCTGCTCATTGATGTGATCCCATGTATGTCTGAACTGGATATCGTAGGTCTCCTCGTGGCCGATTGATGATTCGACGGCGAGGCTTAGCGAGATCTCCACTGCGGACAGATATCCGTTATCCTGCAAGGTTGCCCGGATATAGGCATCACGGCCTTCAGGCAGGTGAACCTGTAATGGATTGTCTTCGGTGGTCGACAACGTCTCCTGAATCGCGGCCGCTTGTGTCTTCGTGATCACTCCGGCAGCCTGCCACTGGCTCAGCAAGTCCGGCAGGGCTTGCTGAAGATGGTCTGTGAACGTCTGCCACCGGCCTTCATCGATCCGCACCTGATACGTATCTCCCGCCGATTCGTCCTTCGTCAGTTCGAACCACTTGGCATCCATCACGTCAAGCAACTTCGCGAGCGAGTCGAGCGTGAGTCCTCCAAACTTGCCGGTGAACGCAGGTGTTGGTATCTCGAAGAATTCGTCCTCCGTGTTGATAAGCGGAACGTGAATGTACAGGCTGTCAGCATTCTGAACAACGGGAATCACAAACGCGCTGGAGCCTTCCGATGACTGAAACTCAAGGGTGGCTTCACGTCGATTCTGCGTTGTATCCGAAGCGCCGCTCCACCTGATCTCCCCTTGGCGCAAAGCATCCACGATAACGGACGTATATGGCTGATTGGCAGCATCGATCGGCAACTTGCCGAGATTGAGGCTCANCCTGCCTTCGTACGTATGGCTTGTGATCTGTTGTTGCTTAGCAAGCGCTTCCTGCAGCTTGCTCTTGGCATCTTCGTGTTCTTTGGAGCAGCCGATGGCGAGCAGCGCCAATACCATCAAAGTGATTAGTGTTGCTGCGATGCGAGGGTAGTTTCGTTTCATGATCAATTTGTGCTCCCTTCTGTTAAAACCCAATCTTATTATAATGTACCATGTCTTTTTTGTCTTGTGTGAAAGAAGCATCGTATGCCAGGCATCTTGGCGGATGTCGCGAGCCTAATGTGCGGTAGCACGCGGACCTGGATGAAAGCCATGTCGATTTATGTCTTGGTGTAAGCCGCATCGGTGGCATATAATCAAGATACGATCAGAGAGGTCAAGCAGGGTTTGTACCATTATAGTTCGGACGGAGGTTTTTATGACGGATAGGCGAAACTTCCAGACAACTGGAAGAGATGAGAACGCGCTGCTGCAGGAGGTCATCTCGCTGATCAACGCACAGCCTGATAGGTCCATCATCTTCCGGGATTACATGGAATTGTGTCTGTATCATCCCGAGCACGGATATTATATGCAGGAGCGAAGGAAAATCGGCAAGGAAGGTGATTTCTACACCAGTTCGTCGATCGGCACCGTAATGGGCGATATGCTCGGGGACATGTACATACGCTGGGCGGCAGATTATGCGGATCAGGAGCCATTGACCTTGGTCGAATGGGGAGGGGGCGATGGCACACTGGCGCGGCATCTGCTGGAGCGTGTTCAACTTAAGCAACCATCGCTTTATATGCGAACCGAGTTGATCATGATCGAGCAGTCGGCTTATCATCGCCGGCTTCAACGGGACCAATTGGCTGAGCATCGCGTTCGCTGGATGGATGAGCGCGAGTGGCATGACTTGGCTCCGTGGCGACGCGTGTATCTGTGGGCGAACGAGCTGCTGGATGCGCTGCCGGTTCATCGGGTGATGATGGCTGAGCATGGTTTGCGGGAAATTGCCGTCACCTGGGACGAGTCGAGCGGACAACTTAAGGAGGTGCTCAGGCCGCTCAGCGCTGATGTTCAGTCCTATGTGGACAGGCACGGCATCCGGCTGGCAGAAGGACAGATTACGGAGGTCAATGTTGCCGCGGAACGCTGGATCAGACAGCTCGGTGAGCATATCGCCGATGGGCATGTAACGTTGATTGACTACGGGGATGAGGCTGCGGAGATCTATGCGCCGCATCGCATGCTTGGCACGCTCATGTGCTATCGCAGTCATCTGGCCTCCACAGATCCCTATGTGCATGTCGGCGAGCAGGACATCACCGCACATGTGGATTTTACGGCTTGCCGGCGGGCGGCTGAAGAAGCTGGATTCGAGGATGTGCGGCTCGAGACGCAGGCGGCATATCTGCTGCGGGGCGGGGTACTTGACTGGCTGCAGGATAACTACGATCCCGATCCATTCAGCCCTGCGGCGAGGAGGAATCGTTCGATCCGCCAATTGCTGGTCAGCGATCAGATGAGCGAGCTGTTCAAGGTGATGACGGCAGTGAAGCGGGAACAGCGAGACGGTTAGGCTAAGTAAGGCCAAGATGTGTTGCTCGGCCATATCGATGGACTGTGGGCAGGGGAACGAGGAGAGTACGAAAAATCGTACAAAACTGCAGGATCGAGCGCTGAAATCGGGGAATGTGTACGAAAAATCGTACAAAATCGCTGGATCGAGCGCTGAAACCGGGGAATGTGTACGAAAAATCGTACAAAACTACAGGATCGAGCGCTGAAATCGGGGGAAGTGTACGAAAAATCGTACAAAATCGCTGGATCGAGCGCTGAAATCGGGGAATGTGTACGAAAAATCGTACAAAATCGCTGGATCGAGCGCTGAAATCGGGGGAAGTGTACGAAAAATCGTACAAAATCGCTGGATCGAGCGCTGAAACCGGGGAATGTGCGCGAAAAATCGTACACGTCCTTGGCGCACTAACAGGCGTGCACAAGAAGCGCTTATAAACGTCAAAAAAGCCTGCGTTATGCAGGCTTTTGATCATATCAAGCTGCCGGGCGTCCTAATGGATCGAGCGACAGCCTCTGCGTTGTGTTCATGCAGCTTATCAGAAGAATGCTCCGTAAGTCAGTCCGATCGTGGCGACGATAAGATACGCCCAGAACGTCAGTATGTAGGCCTTTTCGGACAGATTCATATATCCAAGCAATACGAAAACCGCCGTCTGGAAGAAGAACAGCAAGGACATCTCGACCAGACCGTAGGCGAGAGACAACAATCCAATCAGCAAGCAGAAGAAACCGAGCACGCGAAACATGCGTGGCATATGTACATCCCCCTTTCTCATGAGCCCCGTTCGTAATCATGGTTCTACACAATCTATCCAACATTATACCTGCATGCTGGCAGTGTGTAAACGTGAATCAGTGACGAAAAAATGAATTTTTTGCACACCCTCCTGTTGTCTGAAGTTAGGTTACCCGATCCTCCACATTTCTATGTGTGATTTCAGCCATTCTATGTATGGAGCGAATTTAAATTGGTTATACCAAATAATAAATAAATAGATTCTATGAACTCTAGTATGGGCATAGAGATAAAGTAATGTATGAAATCACGAAGTGGAGGTTTGGCATAAAATGGCAACCGTTAGACAAGATGCATGGACTGCAGACGATGATCTCATATTGGCTGAAGTGACTCTGCGCCACATACGGGAAGGCGGCACGCAACTGCGGGCTTTCGAGGAAGTGGGTGAACGGATCGGGCGAACGGCCGCAGCCTGCGGTTTTCGTTGGAATAGCTGTGTGAGGAAAAAGTATGAGGCAGCCATTGCAATCGCCAAAGCTCAGCGTCAGAAGCGCAATCAGGCGCGCAAATCCGGAGCATTGACAGACGGGGAAGCGCAAGCAAGCGGCGCGCTGCCGGAGCCGGGACGCCATGATCCGGTGAGCGAACAGTCGATCTCGATCGATGCCGTGATCCGTTATCTAAGGCAATGGAAGCACACATATCAGGATATGTCCAGGCAGATTAAGTCGCTAGAAAAAGAACTGCGCGAGACACAAGAGAAGCTGGCTAAAGTCGAGAAAGAGAAGGAAGAGTTGGAGAAGCAGGTCAATACTGTCCAGATGGATTACCGTACGGTGAATGACGATTACAAGACGTTGATTCAGATTATGGATCGTGCGCGCAAGCTGGCTCTGTTGGAAGAGTCGGATGAAGATAAACCGCGTTTCAAAATGGATGCCAATGGCAATCTGGAACGCATCGACTGAGGCGGTTACCCAGCAGTCTCAGCGGGAAGATGAATCATCGGCATACATGAACGGCGAAGATGCACAAGATGGACAGCATCCCAAAACAGCCTCTTTCGTCATGGAANGAGGCTGTTTTTGGTGAAAACGGATAAGCAGCAGGCTCTAGCTCATCCGCTATGCAAACTCTTGGAATCTTGCGGACATGGCTCTATGAGCATGACGAAAAGCGTGGTTTCCCAAATCTCGAACGATATGGTACAATAACATACGAAAAAATACCTAAACAAACAAAACTGGAGGTCATGGTGATGGAAATCCGTTATGCCGTCAGTCCAACCGATGTTAAGAAGTATGATACCCAACAACTGAGAGACGCGTTCCTTGTACAGAATCTGTTCCAAGAAGGCAAGCTGACGATGGTTTACAGCCATTACGACAGAATGATCGTCGGCGGCGCGGTGCCGATCGATGAACCGCTTATTCCGGATGACAAGGAAACGCTGAAGACAGATTATTTCTTCGAACGCAGAGAGGCAGGCTTCATCAATATCGGAGGTCCTGCGATCATCACAGCGGACGGCAACAAGTACGAGCTGAACAAACTGGACGCGTTGTACGTCGGCAAAGGCACGAAAGAACTGAAGATCGAAAGTGCGGACAAGTCCAATCCAGCCCGCGTCTATATGTGCTCCGCTCCGGCTCATGCCGTCATCGAGACGCGTAAGTTGTCGCTGGACGGAGCAACACCGAGACACATGGGCTCGGCTGAGACCTGCAACAAGCGTACGATCTATCAGATCATTCACGAAGGCGGATTGCCAAGCTGCCAACTGATGATGGGCGTCACGATCTTCGAGCCGGGCAGCGTTTGGAATACGATGCCGGCGCACCTGCATGATCGCCGCATGGAGGCTTATCTGTACTTCGATATGGACGAGCAGGCCAGAGTGTTCCACTTCATGGGCGAGCCGAATGAGACACGCCATATCGTCGTGAAGAACGAGGAGGTTGTGCTGTCGCCGAGCTGGTCGATCCATTCCGGGGCAGGCACTTCGAGCTACACGTTCATCTGGGCGATGGCTGGCGAAAACTATACGTTCACGGACCAAGATCCGGTGAAGATGGAGGATCTGCGATAATCGCAGCCTGATCATTCGCTAGCAAGGGAGGCGGCCAAATGCTGGCAGTTACCAGACAGCGCATGATCGTGGAGATGCTGCAGGAGAACGGCGCCGTGAAGGTGTCGGAGCTCAGCGAGCTCCTGCAGGTATCGGAGAAAACGATCCGTGAAGATCTTGAGAAGCTCGAGGACAAAGGTATCCTGCGCCGCATTCACGGCGGCGCGGTCCTTGCCGATGATGATGGGATTCCTCCTGTTCTCGGCTCAGCATCAGCTCAAGCCAGCGTGCGGCTCAAGGAGAAAGAAGCGATCGCAGATCATGCGATTGCCCATATCCAGGAAGGGGACATCATCGCTTTGGACGGTGGAAGCACCACGCTTCAGATCGCCGTTCGACTGCGCAACGAACCGCTGACCGTGGTGACGAACGATGTCCTGATCATCCGCGAATTGGCCGCCAAAGAGCACATACGCTTGGTCGTGCCGGGAGGATATCGCCATCGCAACCTGCTCACGATCCAGGGGCAGTGGGATTGGCTCAGGAAATTGAACATTCACAAGCTGTTCCTGTCCACGACAGGCATTCATCTAGAATACGGATTGACGATCTTTACAGAGGAGCATGTGGCGCTCAAGCGGCTCTTGCTCGAATGCTCCAGACAGATATTCTGCGTTGCGGATCACAGCAAGTTCGACAAAGGGGCTTTGCTGACGTTTGCCACTCTGGAACAGGTCGATACCATTATCACGGATTACGGTCTGGCACCGCATGTGGCAGAGAAGTACCGCGCGCACGGCGTTCATGTGGAAATCGCAGTACAGAATTCGCAGTGAAGATGAGGGGAGGACAACAGTTAANATGAAACTATTTGATCTCACAGGCAAGGTCGCCGTTGTCACAGGTGCGGGCAAAGGGCTTGGACGCGGCATGGCGGTTGGACTTGCGGAAGCAGGGGCTGACATCGTGCTCGTGACCAACAGCACTCCAGCAGAGGCAGCGGCAGAGGAGATTCGCGCGCTCGGCAGAAAGGCGCATGTGATCGTCGCTGATCTGAGCGATGAGAGCAAGCTGCAAGGCATCATCACAAACACCATCGATACTTTCGGTAAGATCGATATTCTCGTGAACAACGCCGGGATCATCCGCCGCACGCCGGCTGCCGATCATCCAGCCAAGGACTGGCATGATGTCCTGCAGCTCAATCTCCATTCAGTCTTCTTCCTGTGCCAGTATGCGGGACGAGAGATGCTGAAGCAGGGTTCGGGCAAGATCATCAACGTCGCTTCGATGCTCAGCTTCCAAGGCGGCATCAACGTGCCTGGTTATACGGCCAGCAAGCATGGGGTGGCAGGAATTACGAAGGCGCTGGCCAACGAGTGGGCAGGCAAGGGCATTCAGGTCAATGCGATTGCCCCTGGTTATATGGCGACGGACAACACGCAGCAATTGCAAGATGATCCTGTGCGCAGCCGGCAGATTCTCGAACGCATCCCGGCGAACCGCTGGGGAACGCCGGATGATCTGAAGGGACCTGTCGTCTTCCTGGCCTCAGCCGCTTCTGATTATATGAACGGCCATGTGCTGTGCGTCGACGGCGGTTGGATGAATCGTTAACGTGAAAGATCGNACGGAGCAGCGGTTGAGCTGCGAACGATGAGTTCTGGCTCCATATGGATGGATAACGGGACGCTTTCTTCATTCATGAGATGAAGGAGCGTCTCTGTTACTTTGTTTGCAATTTTCGCTATGTCAACGCCTACGGTGGTAAGCGGCACTTCAAGCGTAGCGGACTGCGGGATGTTGTCATAGCTGACGATGGACAGCTCCTTCGGCACAGACAGCTTCAGTTCCTGTGCCGCTTGCATGATGCCCCTCGTCAGATCGTAGCTGCCGCTGATGATTGCGGTAGGCCGCCCTTCTTGCTGGAGGATTTTCTTCGCTGCGAGATAGCCGGAGTGCGTCTCCATGTTGTCAACCGGCACAACGCAATGGCGGATGCCGAGGTTCGCCGCCTCCTCACGGAACATGCGAATCTTCTCGACTTGCAGCAGGTCATAACGCGACGGCTCGCCGATATAGGCGATATCTCGGTGTCCCAACTCATACAGGTGGCTTACAGCCAGCTTCGTGGCCTGATCGCGCCGCACGTCAATCGTCGGATANGGGACATGTCCGGCAACGCCGTAGACGAGGATTGGAATGTTCGTCGGGTAACGGAAGTCCGGCGGAACTTGCTCCTCGTGGTTATAGAAGATGAAGATGGCATCGACCTGAAAACGGTGGAAAGCGGCGATCGCCGATTCGGTCCGGTTGATCGAAAGGAGCGTTGTGTACGAGCGATGTTCAAGCTCTTCATTGATGAGTGTGATCAGNGTGCCTGTCGTTGCCCGTTCCACCGATGGCCAGACGACACCGATCGCTTGGCTCTTCTTCGATACGAGCCTGCGGGCGGCGATATTCGGTTGGTAGCCCATCTCTTCCGCGATGCGCAGCACCTTCTGTTTCGTTTTCTCTTGAACGAGCGGACTGTTGCGCAGCGCCTTGGAGACGGTGGAGAAGCTGACGCCGGCTCGTTCGGCAATATCCTTGATCGTGACTGACATGTTCAACCTCCTGCCAGGAATCGTCGTTCCAGAATCGTGATTGACAGTTTTATTATACTTCAATACAATTAAGATTGATATAACAACGTTGTTATTGCATACCTTCTTCAAAATGACTTGGTTTCAGCCTGTTTCAAAGTTTTACACTCGCCTCTGCGCGAGCATGGCAGTTCGTCGTCTTGAGCTTGGCTGCACATCATCATCCGGATGGGAGTCCTGTCTTCATGCAGCAAGAGTCCGTATCGCCGCCAGAGACGGTCAGGTTGTCGAACATTTTAACATTTTTTGTGCCATTGGGTCTAGCGGCAAGCCTGATCACGCTGTCCCATGTCATCATCAACTCCGTCCTGTCCCGGGCTGCACAGCCTGAGCTGGTGATCGCCGCGTATCAGATCGCGCTGAGCATCTTCACAATTACCGAGCGGCCGGCATTTCTGCTCAGGCAGACGACTTCTGCGCTAAGCGGAGACCGCTTGTCGTTCCGGGCGATGCGGAAGCTGACGTTGTTGCTGATCGGATTCACGATGCTGTTCGGCTTCCTCATCGGGTTCACGCCGCTTGGCGAATGGCTGTTTCGCCTGATCTTCAACACCGATGATGCGACCACGCCAGCCGTGGTGAATACGTATCGCGTCGTCATGTTCGTCACCGTCTTCTCGGCGATGCGTTGCTTGTACCAGGGCATCATCATCCGCAACATGCAGACGAAATGGCTGACGATCGGCATGGCGATAAGGCTGTCGACGATGTACGGCGTCGGGCTCATCTTCATGGCCCGCCCGGAACGCATCCATGAGACGACGGGCGCTTGGCTGTTCCTCATCGGCATGGCGGTTGAGGCGCTCGTCAGTTGGCTGGAAGGCAGGAGGATCTACCGTGCGATGCCGGAGCAGGCGAAGGATGGTTCCATCCGGAATGTGCGGCAAGTGCTCCCGTTCTACAAGCCGTTACTGTATTCATCTTTCATATCGGTGATCGTGTCGCCGTCCGTTAACGCTGTGCTTGGCAAGACGGACCAACTAGAGGTTTCCATCGCTTCCTATGCCATTGCGTTAAGCGTTGTCAATCTGGTGAACAGCTTCTTCACCTACATCCACCAGATCGTGTTGAATTTCCATCAGAAAGACCCCCGGGCGGTATTGCGCTTCACCCTCGGAGCGGGCATGATACCGGGCCTTCTGGTTCTCTTGCTCTCGTTTACGCCGCTGGGTCACTGGTTTGTGGGCAGCGTCATGGGAGTGCAAGGGGTACTTCTGGAAGGGAGCTTGTCCGCACTTCGCGTTATGGGGATAATCTCGTTTGTATTTCCCTGGGTGGATTACTGCAACGGCTTATGCATGCTGAACAAACGGACGAGACTAATGCTATGGTCGCAGACGAGCAATGTGGGCATGACGCTGGTGACACTGTTCGTGCTGATCTTCGCGGCGCCGCACTGGAACGGAATGGTTGGAGCTCTGGCCTCCTCCTGCGGCATCACCGCCGAGTTGATTGTCGTTGCTCTGCTGCTGCGTCGCACCCTGACTGTACGGACTGCGAAGACGGTCCAAGCATCGAATCCCATCGTGAGGAGGTAACCGTTATGCACATCGATTTGACTGGCAAGGTCGCGCTGGTCACCGGCGCGAGCAAAGGAATCGGGCGGGCGATTGCGCTTATGCTCGCAAGGAGCGGCGCCAAGGTGGCGGTGAACTACCATCGCAGCGAAGCGGAGGCTGAGAGAGTGGTCCGTGACATTCACGAGCGCGGAGGCGAAGCGATGCTCGTTCGCGCGGATGTCACGAAGCTCGATCAGATCGACGCGATGGTGTCTCAGGTAGAGCAGCGCTATGGCAAGATCGATATCCTCGTCAACAATGCCGGGCATATGATCCGGCGCATGTCGAACGTGGAGATGAGCGAATCGCTGTACGATGAAGTGATGGATCTGAATGTGAAGAGCACGGTATTCGTCACGAAAAGAGTCGTCCCGGGGATGATCGCAAGGCGTGAGGGAACGATCATCAATATGTCGTCCGTAGCCGCGCATACGGGAGGCGGAGGCGGCTCCTCCGTTTATGCGGCGAGCAAGGCGGCCGTGATTGCCTATTCGAAGGGGTTGGCGAAGGAACTGGCTCCGTACGGCATCCGGGTTAATACGGTATCTCCGGGCTTCATCGGCAATACGGATTTTCATGCGACGGTATCAACGGAAGAATCCCGCCGTGCCGCGATCGCCGGCGTACCGCTCGGGAGGCAAGGGGAACCGGAGGATGTTGCCGGTGTCGTGCTGTTCCTCGCCTCCGGTCTGGCTTCATACCTGACAGGGGAGACGATCGAGATCAACGGCGGTTCTTATATGCGTTAATCGCATCCATACAAAAATCTATAGCAAAGGTGAGAGGTCAATGAGCTTCAAAACGATTGCAGAGCAACTGCGAACAGGTACGTTGTCGGCATCCGTCGGCGATGCGAAGGTATACGTCCAGTCTGTGCTGGAATATGAAGGAGACAAGCTGGTGATGGTTCGCCAAGGACTGGAGAGGAAGCTCGTCGTGATCGGCGGCGGCAACCTGTTCCGCGATCTGCATGGGGAATCTTTCGATGGTTTCAAGGTGTGTCCAACCAGCCATGAGAACCGGCTCGTGCTAAACCGTTACTTCCCGCATACGGCGCCACAGGCATTCGGCAAGCAGNTGGCCACGTTCGGTCTTGGCGACCGTCTCGGACTGGCCAGCCCAGGCCACATCAAGACGATCCGCGGCCGTGACGTTAAGCCGATCCTCGCACAGCAGAGCATCCGCGAATTGAATCTGACGGGTCGCGATTACAAGCAGGTGATGGACGCCGCCAGCTATGCAGTCATCCAGGAAGGTTATACCGGCGGATTCGGCGCAGATGGCGACCATCTGAAGCTGGAACAAGACATCCAGATGTCGCTGGATCTGGGCTTCACGATGCTGACGTTGGACTGCTCCGACCACATCCGCAACGATGTGGAAGGCATGAGCGAGGCGGAGCTGGACGCAGCCTATGCGGCACTCGACGAAGCGGTGCGTAAAGCTTATGAGGACCGTTTCCTGGACAAGACATTCTCCATAGGAGAGTACAGTTTCAGCTTCGACAGCGCCAGCCTGAAGAAGAATGTGCTCATCTACGGAGATGCGATCCGTTACATGCTGTTCATCTATGACAAATATATCAAGAATGCTTCTCGCGCCGTAGACTTCGAAATCTCGATTGACGAGACGATGACGCCGACAGCGCCTGAATCGCATTACTTCGTGGCGCGCGAGCTTTATGATAAGGGCGTTGATATCTTCAGCATGGCGCCAAGATTCTGCGGTGAATTCCAGAAGGGGATCGATTACATCGGCGACCTGGCTCAGTTCGAGAAGGAACTGGCGTTGCACGCGGCGATTGCGGACCACTTCGGCTACAAGCTGAGCATACACTCCGGCAGCGACAAGTTCAGCGTATTCCCGATCATCGGCAAGTATACGAAGGGCAGATTCCACGTGAAGACCGCCGGCACCAACTGGCTGGAGGCGGTGCGCACCGTGGCGAAGGTGAATCCGGGCCTGTATCGCCGCATGCATCAATATGCGCTGGAGCATTTCGAAGAAGCGAAGGCTTATTATCACGTCACAACCGATCTGTCCAAGATCAAACCGCTGTCTGAGGTGGATGATGCCTCTCTTCCGGATTATATGAACGAGGACAATGCCCGACAGCTTATCCACATCACCTACGGATTGCTGCTTCAGGCCAAGGATGCTGAGGGCCGCTTGCTGTTCAAGGATGAATTCTACAAGACGCTGATCGACCAAGAAGAGGCGTATGAGCAATCGCTCGCTAACCACATCGGGCGCCATCTTGACCTGCTTGGCAAATAATTCCGTTGATTCCGGGGCTGTTCAGCAAGTCAGTGAAGACTGACTGCTGGCGGCCCTTTGTGTTTGAATCGGGAGGAATCGGGCGGCAACAGAAATTGTGAACAATTGCAAAACTCTGTCAATGACATTTGAACGGAGGAACGAGGCATGATATTTTTATAGAGACGACGTTTTTTTGAAGCATGTGATCATATTTAGTCGAGGAGAGGAGTCCACATGGCCAATCAATCCATGAACAAGAAGAAACCGCAACGCCGCTCGGCGAATAACCGCAATAACATGAAGCCCCTGGTTGGAATTACGCTGGCCTTCGTCGCCGTCATCGTTCTGCTCGTCGCGCTCACCACGATCAAGAATAACAACCCGACGAGGCATGAGTTGCCGTCACTGGCTAATCAGCAAGTGCTCGGAGATGAATCCGCTCCTGTAACGGTCATCTCGTTCGGCGACTATATGTGCCCGCATTGCATGAATTGGGACAAGACGGTATTCCCGAAACTGCAGAAAGATTATATCGAGTCAGGAAAAGTGAAATACGTATTTATCAACACGATGTTCCAAGGCTCTCAATCACAGCTTGCTTCACTCGCATCGGAATCGGTATTTGCCCAATCGCCGGAATACTTCTGGGATTTCCACAAAGCGCTGTTTGATGCACAGGCCCAATACTCTCAACAAGGCAACTGGGTCACGACGGAACTGCTGTTGAGCCTGGCTGAGCAGCATGTGCCCGGCATCGATCTGAAGAAGCTTGAGGAGGATCTGGCGAACGGGACCTTGCTTCCTGAGTTGGCAGTGGATACGTCTCTGGTTCAGAAATATAACATCAACAGCACACCGACGATTATGATCAATGGCATTATCATGAAGAATCCATTTGATTATGATGACATCACCAAGCGGATCAACAAGGAACTGGAGGCGAGCCAGAAGTGACGAAGGGACGGCTTGACGGGGTGAGGCCTTATCTGCTGTATGCCGCATGGCTCGTCTCGCTGGTCGCGACGCTCGGCAGCTTGTACTTCAGCGAGATTCGCGGTTTCATACCATGCGAATTATGCTGGTTTCAGCGCATCTTCATGTATCCCCAGACCATCTTGCTTGGCATCGCGGCGTATACCGGGGATACGCGCATCAAGCGCTATGTCTTGCCGCTGAGCATCATCGGCGGATGCATCTCCATCTATCATTACATGTTGCAGAAGATTCCCGGATTCGGCGGTGCCCATGTCTGCAAGAGCGGCGTGCCATGCAATGCCCAATACATCGATTGGCTGGGCTTCATCACGATCCCATTCCTCGCGCTGGTGGCATTTACGCTGATTACGATCATCCTTCTGCTGGTGAAGCATCAAGCAGACTAATCGGTTGGCAGTTCGGCTCCTTTCCATTGCGGATGGATGTGAAAGGAGCCTTTTGTTACATCCAATGACATGTGCGCGATTAGCGCACCTGGCTGCGCCCGCGGCTCTTGCGCAGACGTGTATGCGAACCCGGATCGGACAACGAGAGGAGTGAACGTATGAGGATATGGATCGTTGGCGCAGGTTCAATCGGCCTGCTGTATGCCGCCAAACTGCAGTTGTCGGGGGCGTCTGTCAAGCTGCTCACGAGAACGGACGAACAGGCGAAGGCGATAAACGAGCAGGGAGCCAAGCTTACGGCTCAAGACGGCGAATTCGTCGCCCGATGCTCCGCCATGACTGTGGATCAGGCGGAAGCAAGCCTCGCTGATGGTGAGGCGCCTGATTGGCTCCTGCTGACCGTCAAGCAGTATGGCTTGCCGCAGCTTGCCGGTTTTCTGCGTAAGGCCGGAACGGCTTGGCCGATGGCCAATCTGCTGGCGATGCAGAACGGCATCGGACATCTGGAATCGATCGCACAATGGTTTCCTGTAAGCCGCCTGTATGGAGCGGTCGTGTCCGAGGGGGCCGAAAGGACTGGGCCGCATGAAGTAACGCATACCGGATCTGGCCAGACGATCATCGGTCCGGCCGAGCCTGACCGATGGAGCAGCCGCGATGTCCAGGATAATCTGAAACTCTTGCAAAAAGTCTTGCAGCATGCAGGATTTCGTACGGTTTTGTCGAACAGATTGAAAGATGAGATATGGCGCAAGCTGATCATCAATTCGGTGATCAATCCGCTGACGGCGCTCATGGAGATTAGGAACGGAGCATTATGGCGTCATGAAGCTTTGGTCGTTGTGATGAGGCAGTTGTTCGATGAAGCGCTTGCAGTTGCCGGCTTGAGCGGTGTGCAGTTGGAAGCAGACGCGCTCTGGGATGCGCTGCGGGAAGTATGCGACAGGACGGCGGGCAATCATTCGTCTACCCTGCAGGACATGAAGGCTGGCAGGCCGACTGAACTGCCGTGGATCAACGGAGCGATCGTGCGCCTGGGCGAACGGGCGGGACTTACGGTTCCGACACATGCGCTCATGATGCGGCTGCTAGAGGCCAAAGAGGACTTAGGTTAGGAAGCGGGTGTCAGCATGCAGTTTCTGGTCAATCTGGTGCAATGGATATTTGCATTGGCAGCGATCATACCATTTGCCACGTTTTTTATCTTATATTTTACACTGAACAGGTTTATGGAGGACAAGAAAAAAGCGAAAACGCTGACGATCGACATCACCACCCTGCTCCTGGTCTTCGTCGTATCCGCGATGTTCAATACGATCATTCGGCCGGGCATGAGTTTCCTCTGGATCATCCTGTTCGCCTTTCTTGTTGCATTCGGACTTGCGGGCGGAATGCAGACGAGAAATCAGGGGAAGGTCGACCTGCAGAAGACGTTCCGCATCATCTGGCGGATCGGATTTCTCTTGCTCAGCCTGCTCTATATCATTCTCTTGCTGATAGGCATCGGCCAGTATTTCTTCCGTGTCTGATGCGGGCCGTTGTTTGATACATACGCCATCAATAGCAGTATCCCCC
>JGI25329J36429_1000010_pt1 | contig 129694 bp, 110 predicted proteins | sample HigsolmetaAR204D_FD_36429 | JGI IMG/M metagenome (IMG submission 36429)
ATGGGTTAGTGTAAACTTATTGTGGGCAAAGGGATAGCAAAAAGGGCCTCTTCTTGGTAAAGTGAAGTCACCACAACTACCACAGATACCAAGGAGAGAACCCTTATGTCTCATCATACTACGAATGCGCAGACTTTTAAAGAACTGGAAACCACCCTATTTCGCCTGCTTCAGGCAGAATTTGCAACGCTGATGGCTCATGTATTGGAGGAATGGGATACTCGGCTCATGCAAGAGCGGGATACGAAACGGTTTCGTTATAAGGACCGGCGTGAAGCGAGCGTGGATACGGTGTTTGGTACGATCCGCTATACTCGGCGATTGTATGTGGATCGTGAAACGGGGAAGACCGTGTATCTGCTGGATCAGGTTCTGCAATTCGATGGCAGTCAGGGACTCAGCCCGCACCTGGAAGAGATTGCGGTTCGTTGGGCCACGGATGGTCCTTCGTATCGGGCCGCGGCCGATCGAATAGAGGAATTTCTTGGTTATCGGCCGCTCAGCCATGAGGCGATTCGGAAGCGTCTGTTGGAAGCCGCCCAGCAAGAAGAAACGTGGCGAGCCAAGAAGTTGCGTGCGCCACGGGTGCTGTTTGTGGAGGTGGACGGCCTGCATGTGAAACTTCAACGGCAAAAGCAAAAGACGATGGAACATCGGATGGCCATCGTTCATGAAGGTTGGGTGCGGGAAGGAAGGCGCGTTCGGCTGAAGGCGAAGCGACATTTCAAGCATGAGGGGAAGGAGGAGTTTTGGAGCGCATTCGGCGAGTTTTTGCTCAAGTATTATGACATGGATGAGAATACGTGGCTGGTGGTGGGGGGCGATGGCGCTCCATGGATTGGGGAGTGTACGTCGTACTTTCACCGGTGCATTTACATGCTGGATCGGTTCCATGTGGCACGCGATCTCAAGCGGTTCATCGGTCACCTGCCGGAAGTATGGCAGCGGGTGAGGAAAATATTGGCGGCTGGGGACGGTCACGGATTGGCAAAACTTGTGAGGGAAATTGACCTTGAGACCATCGCAAACGAGCAGCGTGAAGAGTGGCGGAAGTACGTAGGCTTCATCGATCAACATGCTGAACATCTGACGGATTATCGACAGATATTACAGGCGCATGGCATCGATACGAGCGGGATGCGTCCGATGGGAAGCGCGGAAGCGCAAATGCGGGTGTTTGCGCGCCGAACCAAACGACGGGGATACAGCTGGAGCAAACAGGGGTCGAGTGCGATCATTCGGATGATTATCGCGTCCAAGGAAAATTGGCACCGGGAAGACGAACAGCAAGTCACAGGTCTGGAACCGGTCAAGGTACGTGTCCGAAACATTCTGCAAGAGACTAGGAGGCCATCGGTGGGCGTTGTGAACGGGACGTTACCGATCCTGCACGGACGAGACAAAGCAAGGCCGCTGGGGGAAGCGTTAAAAGCTCTAAGTGGAAGAATTTTGTAAAAATGAAACGGGTACATAAGACGCTGAAGAAAGAAAAAAACATGAAAACGCAACCAAAAATATATGGTGGCTGATTTCCTGGAAGACAGCCCTATAGAACGTGCCCACATAGGATTGACACTGACAGTCTGCAGCCGTTTGTTGCATAGGTTGGCTACTTGTGGTATATTAAGTTCTGGTGTCAAAACACACGCCGCATCAATTCCTGCGGGGGTGCTCCAAACCAAGTTTCCTGGCGGGAAACCGGAGTCCTGCATGGAAAGAGCGATGAGGCGGAGGAAAAACCAACGAAGGAGGTGCGTGAAGATGGCAGTCATTTCCATGAAACAGCTGTTGGAGGCTGGGGTTCATTTCGGGCATCAAACCCGCCGTTGGAACCCGAAAATGGATCGGTACATCTTCACCGAAAGAAACGGAATTTACATTATCGATTTGCAAAAAACAGTCAAAAAGGTCGAAGAAGCTTACAATTTTGTCAAATCGGTCGCCGCGGACAATGGAACGATTTTGTTCGTGGGAACAAAGAAGCAAGCGCAAGACTCCGTGAAAGAAGAAGCGGAGCGTTGCGGCATGTTTTATATTAACCAGCGCTGGCTGGGCGGCACGCTCACGAATTTCCAAACGATCCAAAAACGTATCGAACGGTTGCACGAGCTGGAAAGAATGGAAGAAGACGGTACGTTCGAAGTGTTGCCGAAGAAGGAAGTCATTTTGCTCCGCAAGGAAAAGGAACGTCTGGAAAAATTCCTTGGCGGCATCAAGAATATGAAAAGTTTGCCGAACGCTTTGTTCGTCATCGATCCGCGCAAAGAGCGAATCGCCGTCGCGGAAGCGCGCAAACTCGGTATTCCCATTGTCGGCATTGTGGATACGAACTGCGATCCGGATGAAATCGACTACGTCATTCCCGGCAACGATGATGCCATTCGTGCCGTTAAATTGCTTACGTCGAAAATGGCGGATGCCGTATTGGAAGCTCATCAGGGAGAACAAACGACAGCATGACGATTTGTTCGGGATGAAGCGGGCGCGAGGATTGCGGGAGCGGCGGACAAACGTTTCCCAGTAGGTCCTGCCTGCGGTAGTGCCCTAAAGATAAAGGGGTGGTTGGGAGGCATTAACGCCTATCACCGCCCCTTTTTTGAAGTACATAATATGTATTACATAGTAATGGAACCATCGGTCGTGGAACCTTCAATGATGGAACCATCAACTGTGGAACCATTAACTATGGAACCAACAATTGTGTAACCATCATTACGCAAGCAATGGACGATATTGTTATTTGCGGAATTTCGCTTGCAAAACATGAAGAAAGGAATGAAGGCAATGGCAGTAACAGCAGCAATGGTAAAAGAATTGAGAGAAAAAACGGGCGCGGGTATGCTTGATTGCAAAAAAGCGCTGGAAGAAGCCAATGGGGATATGGCAAGAGCTGCGGAAATTTTGAGAGAGAAGGGGCTGGCCGCCGCCGCGAAAAAAGCCGGCCGGATCGCCACGGAAGGTCTCGTGGAATCTTACATTCACGGGGGCGGACGCATTGGTGTGCTGGTTGAGGTCAACTGCGAAACGGACTTTGTGGCCAAAACCGATACGTTCAAGGAATTTGTAAAAGATATCGCCATGCAAATTGCCGCGGCTAACCCGTTATACGTGCGCCGGGAAGATGTGCCGCAGGAAGCGCTGGACAAAGAGCGCGAAATCCTGAGAACCCAGGCCTTAAACGAAGGCAAACCCGCGCATATCGTTGAAAAGATGGTGGAAGGCCGTCTTGGCAAATATTATGAGGAAAACTGTTTATTGGAACAATCCTTCATTAAGGACCCGGATAAAACCGTAGGAGACCTGCTGAAAGAAAAAATCGCCCAAATCGGCGAAAATATATCGATTCGCCGCTTTGCAAGGTATGAACTCGGCGAAGGTTTGGAGAAAAAACAGGATAATTTCGCCGAAGAAGTCATGGCTCAAGTGAAAAAGTAAGCGAACATACGAAAGAACACATATTGCCGGAACACCGCCTGTGTTCCTTCTTTTTTAAAATGAGTGCAGTATGTTTGGAACGGAGGTTACAAAGTTGGAACGCCCTGTATATAAACGAGTCATATTGAAATTAAGCGGAGAAGCTTTGGCGGGACCACAAGGTTACGGTATTGATTCGATGACAATTATGTCCATTGCAGAACAAATCAAGGAAGTTGTCGATCTTGGCGTTCAAGTGGCCATCGTAGTCGGCGGAGGAAACATTTGGCGGGGGATTGCCGGCAGCAAAAAGGGAATGGATCGCGCCACCGCGGATTATATGGGCATGATCGCTACCGTGATGAATTCGTTGGCGCTTCAGGATGCTTTGGAATCGGGCTTTCAAGTTCCGACTCGTGTACAAACCTCGATCGCAATGCAGCAAGTGGCCGAACCGTATATTCGAAGGAGAGCCATCCGGCATCTGGAAAAAGGTCGTGTCGTCATATTTGCTGCAGGTACGGGAAATCCGTTCTTTACAACCGATACGACAGCCGCACTGCGCGCGGCCGAAATCGAGGCGGAAGTGATTTTAATGGCCAAAAACAAAGTGGATGGCGTATATTCCGCCGACCCGGAAACCGATGCGAATGCGGTCAAATATGAAAAACTGACTTATTTGGATGTATTGAATCAAAGCTTGGGAGTGATGGATGCAACCGCCTCCTCCCTGTGCATGGACAACAATATTCCACTTATCGTATTCTCCATCACTGAGAAAGGAAATATCAAACGGGTTGTTCTTGGTGAAAAAATAGGAACGATCGTTCAAGGGAGTGTATAGGTTATGCCGCAATCCATCAAATCGAATGCGGAAGACAGGATGGCGAAGGCGTTGTCCAATTTGAAAAAAGAACTTGCAAGCTTGCGTGCGGGAAGGGCTACCCCTTCGTTGCTCGATCGGGTACAGGCGGAATACTACGGCGTGATGACGCCCATTAATCAGATGGCCGGAATCACGACTCCCGACCCCCGCACATTACTGATCCAGCCATGGGATAAGCAGGCTTTGTCCGCGATTGAAAAAGCGATTCTCAAGTCCGAGCTCGGGCTCAATCCGGTTAACGACGGCAATGTGATTCGGATTTCCATTCCGCCGCTTACGGAAGAAAGGCGCGCGGAATTGGTCAAAATGACCAAAAAGTACGGAGAGGAAGCCAAAGTGGCCGTACGCAATATTCGCCGCGATGCGAACGATGAAATTAAAAAGTTGGAAAAACAAGGAATGCCGGAAGACGAATCCCGCAGGCATCAGGAAGACATTCAGAAATTTACGGACAAATATATCGCCGAAATCGACAAGATTCTTGCTGCCAAAGAGAAAGAAATCATGGAAATTTGATACAACGGTCGAAAGCCTTGTTGGGGGAAAATGAATGATCAAACAAGTTCGTAACTGGTTGCGTGGATCAAAACGGGTGAGGCGGGCCGCGTCGGATCTCGACCCGGCCAATATTCCCGTTCATGTGGCCATCATTATGGATGGCAACGGACGTTGGGCCACCAAACGCGGTTTGCCGAGAATCGCCGGGCACCATTCCGGGATGAAGGCGGTAAAAAAAGCTGTGATCGCCGCCGACCAAATCGGAGTGAAAGTGTTGACCCTGTACGCTTTCTCCACGGAGAATTGGGTGAGACCTAAAGATGAGGTCGACTTTTTAATGAAACTTCCGCAAGAGTTTTTTCCGTTGGAAATCGATGAATTGTATCGCAAAAACGTGAAAATACGGATGACCGGCTGGGAAGAACATTTGCCGCTCCATACGCTCGGACCGGTGAAAGATGCGATCGAAAAAACGAAGAACAATACGGGACTGATTCTGAATTTCGCCTTGAATTACGGGGGCAGGCGGGAACTCGTCTGCGGCGTCAAGAACTTGTTGAAAGACGTGATGGAAGGCAAAATGTCCCCCGACGAAGTGGACGAAGACCGCTTCCGCAATTATTTGTTGACCTATGATTTGCCGGATCCGGACTTGTTAATCCGTACCAGCGGAGAATTGCGCATCAGTAATTTCATGCTCTGGCAGCTGGCCTATTCGGAACTTTTCTTCACCAACGTGTACTGGCCGGATTTTTCAGAGCATGATTTTTATGATGCCGTTTATGAATATCAGCGCCGTACCAGAAGATACGGCGGATTGTAGCAAATGAACCTTCTGGAGGAATTGACCGTTGAAACAGCGTATCGTGACGGGAGTGATTGCCGGGACACTCTTTTTGTTGCTGCTTTATTTGGGCGGCTTTTGGTATTCCGGGATGCTTTTCGTGTTATCGCTGGTCGGATTTTACGAATATTTGCGGATGAACGGATTGCTCGCCTTCAAGTCCGGGGTGCTCATCGGATATATGGGCCTCATCCTGTTTACGTTCCCGCAACCGGGGGATTCCGGGCCCCTTTTTTCATTATTTATATGGGGAACCATGCTCTTGCTTCTGGCGGCGACCGTGCTGTCCAAAAATAAGCTGACCATTGATCATGCCGCATTGTGTTTGTTGGGAGTCGTTTATTTGGGAGCCGGTTTTTATTTTATGGCCGCCACACGCATGGCGGAGAACGGTCTGTTTTGGACGTTGCTTGTCTTTGTTTGCATTTGGGCGAACGATTCGGGCGCGTATTTTACAGGGTATGCCGTCGGAAAACATAAGTTATGGCCGGCAATCAGCCCCAACAAAACGATCGAGGGAGCTTTCGGCGGCGTGCTGTTTTCTGTCATTGCGGTCGTCATTTTTTCTTTTTCCGCACCCCACTTGCTTTCTCTGGGAACGGCCTTGCCGTTGGGGGTGTTCATCTCTGTCGCGGCGCAACTCGGAGATTTGATCCAATCCGCCTATAAAAGAGCGAGAAATGTAAAAGATACGGGAAATCTTTTCCCGGGACACGGGGGCGTGCTCGATCGGGTGGACAGCTGGCTGGTCGTTTTTCCGTTGCTTCACTTGCTTCGCTTGCTGCCCGTTACATAATGAGGAAAAAAGGAAAAGAGGCTGTCTGATACATAACGGAACGCTGTGAGGTGGGAGAATGAAAAAAATCGCTGTTTTGGGTTCGACGGGATCGATCGGCACGCAAACGTTGAATGTGATCTCGCGACATCCGGAGCGGTTCCGGGTAGAGAGTCTGGCAGCGGGAAGCAATGTTGCGTTGTTGGCTGAACAGGTCCGCGCATTCCGGCCGCGCAAAGTTTCCGTGGCGACGAAAGCGCTCGCGGAAGAATTGTCCCTGATGGTTCCGTCGGGAACCCAAATCTGTTATGGCGAAGAAGGTTTGCTGGAAACGGTCGCGGAAACGGATGCGGATGTGGTCGTTACCGCTCTCGTCGGCAGCCGGGGACTAAAACCGACGTTGGCGGCGATCGAGTCGGGCAAAACGGTCGCCATAGCCAATAAGGAAACCCTCGTGACGGCCGGGCATATCGTCACGGAATTGGCCAACAGGAAGGGGGTTCCGCTGTTGCCTGTGGACAGCGAACACTCGGCCATTTTTCAATGTTTGAACGGCGAGAACGCAGGCGCCGTAAAAAAAATTACATTGACCGCTTCGGGCGGTGCGTTCCGCCACCGCTCGCGCGCCGAACTGGAACGCGTCACCGTGGAAGAAGCCCTTCGGCACCCGAACTGGTCGATGGGCGCCAAAGTGACGATCGACTCGGCAACGATGGCCAATAAAGGGTTGGAAGTGATCGAAGCGCATTGGCTGTTCGGCCTTCCTTACGACCGGATCGACGTGTTGCTCCATCCCGAAAGCATTGTCCATTCGATGGTGGAGTTCATCGATCATAGCGTCATCGCCCAACTGGGAACGCCCGACATGCGCGTGCCGATCCAATACGCGCTCACTTACCCCGAGCGTTGTCCGTCCGCGACTCCGGCGCTGGATCTGACATCGCTGTCCGGCCTTCAATTTCGGGCGATGGACTATGAACGGTATCCGCTGCTGAAACTGGCTTTTGAGTGCGGACGGGCGGGCGGAACGGCGCCGGCGGTGTTCAACGCGGCCAACGAAGTGGCCGTGGAATGTTTTTTAAACCGGACGATCACTTTTTTGCAGATCGACGAAATCGTCGCCCGTGTCATGGACCAGCATCAAGTGACGGCATCTCCGGATCTGGCGGAAATCGAACGGGCGGATCGTTGGGCCAGGCAAGTTGCGCGCCGGATCGCGGCATCATAGGATTGCAGCCGGTCGGGACATTCCCGTGCGGCTTTTTTTGTCGGGAAATTTAGCTTTCCTTGCTTTTTGGTGTATAATAAATATTCGACCAGGCATAAAAGTTAACAGTTTTACATTCCGGTTATCTGGCGAAGTCGGATCGCAGCCTGGCGGCCGTTGCGGTATGCAGCTCCAAATCCGTAAAGTCTTGCTGTCGTCCGGGCAGCAAAATAGGAGGATGATAGATGTCTAGCTTGGTGGTGGCCATAGAGATTGTTCTGATGTTTTTTGTGCTCGTATCGCTCCATGAATGGGGTCACTTTTATTTTGCCAAGAAAGCCGGAATATTGATCAGAGAGTTTGCCATCGGGTTTGGCCCGAAATTGTTTTCGTATAAAAAAGGCGAGACCCGTTATACGTTGCGCTTGTTTCCTATCGGCGGCTTTGTGCGGATGGCCGGCGAAGATCCGGAAATTGTCCAGATTCATCCGGGCCAGACCATTGCCGTGCGCTTAAAGGGAAATGTCGTGACACACCTGTATTTGGATCAGCTGGACCAACGCAAAGACGTTGTTCAGGGGGTTGTGGAATCGATTGACCTGGAAAAAGATTTGTTTGTGGAATTCGGCGGAGACGGCGGGCGCGTCCGTTACGCGGTCGATCCGCAAGCCATGATGGTTGCGCGCGGCAAAGAAACGCAGATCGCTCCGTGGGACCGCCAATTCGGGAGCAAAACCGTCGGCCAACGGGCGTTGTCGATTGCGGCGGGGCCGTTCATGAACTTCTTGCTGGCCGCCATCCTGTTTTTTATTTTTATGATGTTATCGGGAGTGGCCGAAAACGTCAAACTGGTAAGCGTCGAACCGGATAAAGCCGCAGCAAGGGCAGGGCTTCAGCCGGGAGACGTCATCGTGTCCATCAACGGTGTGGAAATTGGCGCCGATTCGGGCAAAGTCACGGATCTGATCAAAAATTCCCCGAACGAGCCAATGCTCTGGGTAGTGCAACGCGGAAATGAACTGGTGGAAACGGAAGTGACACCGGATGAAGTGGACGGCGGGGGATTGGTCGGCGTCGCCATCGGCCCGAATATGCGCAACGCGACAATCGGCGAAGCGCTCGAGGGCACCGTCAATATGATGGTCAATTCCACGAAGCAAATTTTGATCGGGTTCAAGATGCTGGTGTTCGGGCAGTTTTCCATGGATGATCTGGGCGGCCCGGTGCGTATTGTCGAAGTGACCAGCGATTATGCGAACCATGGTTTAGGCGCGCTAATCGGATGGGCGGGATTGTTAAGCTTGTACCTGGGGTTGTTCAACTTGTTGCCCATTCCCGCTCTGGACGGAAGCAGACTGGTGTTTTTGGCACTGGAAGCGGTCCGCGGAAGACCGGTGGACCCGAATAGGGAAAGTCTCGTGCATTTCATCGGATTTGCCATGCTTATGCTGCTAATGATCGCCGTCACCTACAACGACATTTTACGTTTGATAAGAGGGTAAGGGGAGTAGAAGATGTCAAAAGAGAAGCAGTATGTCAAGGAAATTACACCGCAAAATGAGGATTTTTCCAGATGGTACATTGATGTGATCCGAAAAGCGGACTTGATGAGTTATTCTCCCGTCCGCGGTTGTATCGTATTCAAACCCGACGCTTATGAAATTTGGGAAAACATCCAGCGCGAGCTCGACCGGCGTTTTAAGGAAACGGGGCACCGGAATGCGTATTTTCCGCTTTTTATTCCGGAAAGTTTCTTTCAGAAGGAGAAAGAGCATGTGGAAGGATTTAATCCCGAGCTTCCCTGGGTGACGGAAGCCGGAGGGGAGAAGCTCGAGGAACGGCTGGCGATTCGTCCGACATCGGAGACGATGATCGGCCATATGTACGCCGAGTGGATCCAGTCTTACCGCGACTTGCCTTTATTGATCAACCAGTGGGCGAACGTGGTGCGTTGGGAGAAGCGCACGCTGCCGTTTTTGCGCACGAGCGAATTTTTGTGGCAGGAAGGGCACACGGCTCACGAAAACGAGGAGGATGCGCGGCGCGAGACGATGCAAATGCTGGAAATATACCGGGATTTTGCGGAAAATTTCCTGGCGATTCCCGTCATCGCCGGACAGAAGACGCCTTCGGAGAAGTTTGCCGGCGCAGTCGATACATACTCCATTGAAGCGATGATGAAGGACGGAAAAGCGGTTCAGGCCGGAACTTCCCATTATATGGGAACCAATTTTTCCGTCGCATTCGATATCAAATATCTCGACCGTGAAAACCAACTGCAATATTGCCATACCACGTCATGGGGGGTAAGTACGCGGCTACTCGGCGCCCTGATTATGGTTCACGGCGATGACAGGGGGTTGGTGTTGCCTCCTAAAGTCGCGCCGACGCAAGTCATCATGATACCGATCGGTCCGCCCAAGTTGAGAGAACCGGTCGTAGCCCGGACGCATGAACTGTTCGCCGAGCTTAAGGCTGCCGGAATCCGCGTGCGCGTGGACGACCGGCCGGATCAGAGCCCGGGATGGAAGTTTAACGAATATGAAATGCGCGGAATCCCCGTTCGGCTCGAACTTGGCCCCCGCGACATGGAGAACGGCCAGGCCGTGCTCGTTTCGCGCATCACCGGGGAGAAGCGGGTCGTAAGCCAGGACCGGCTGGTCGAAGAAGTGCGCGCATTATTGGACGAAGTGCAACGGGGAATGTATGACAAAGCAAAACAGTTTATGGACGATCATTTCGGCAGTGCCGACACTTTGGAGGAGATGAAGGCGTTTCTGGAACAAAAACGGGGCTTCGTGCTTGCGGGCTGGTGCGGTTCCGAGGCTTGCGAAGCCCAGGTAAAGGATGAAACCGGAGCAACGAGCCGCAACATTCCGTTTTCGCCCAAAGAACATAAATCCAACTGCCTTGTTTGCGGAGAGAAGGCCGCGCATACTGTCGTTTTTGGCCGGGCATATTGATTGAGGGGGAATCGGCTTGAGTTATGCAGCGGAGAAAAGAAACCGGTTCGAAATGCTGATGAAGCAGGCTGATCTGCCGCATCATATCATCGATGAATTTTTTACCGACGCTTACATCGACAAGGTAGAGGTCAGCCGCAGAAATCGGCAGTGGACGTTTTATATCGTCCAGACCCAATTGGTTCCGCGGGATATCTACGTTTCTTTTTGCCGGATGATTCAGGACAAATTCGCCCATATCGCCCAAATCCGCTTTGTATTGCGGTTTGCGGGCGACGTTGATCCTTCGCTTGTGGTTACGGAATATTGGGGCTTGTTTATCGAGTGGGTGCAGCGGGAGATCGTTTCCGTAAACGGATGGATGAGCAAAGCGGGAGTGGAACTGCAAAAGAACGCCATCGTCGTCACTTTGCTTGATCAGCTGGCGCTGGAGCTGGCCGAAAAGAAAAATATCGGAACCTATATCCGGCGTTTTTTTCGCGACTTTTTCAGCCTGGATTTCCAGGTTCGTTTTCAGGTCAGCGATTCTTCCGCGGAAGTGTATGAACGGTTCGCGCAGGAAGTGAAGGAGCAGGAGAGGGAAGCGGCGAAAGAAATGTTGCTGCAGAAGGAAAAAGAGGACAAGCCCCCCTCCGCTTCCGTAACGAGACTGATGTACGGGTATGAAATCAGGGAAGATCCGGTGCCGCTGATGGAAATTCAGGAAGAGGAAGCCAAAGTGACGGTGCAGGGATCGGTTTTCGGCCTCGAAACGAAAGAACTTCGCAACGGCAGTTTGCTTTACACATTTAACATCACCGATTTCACCGATTCGATCAGCGTGAAAACATTTGTCAAAACCAAAGAAGATGCAAAACAGTTCCATTTGCTGGAGAACGGCAAATGGCTCCGGATCAGGGGCAGAGTGGAATATGACCGGTTCAGCCAGCCGCCGGAACTTGTATTGATCCCGACCGATATTAACGAAGTGGCCGCTCCTCCCGACCGTATGGACGAGGCTGCGGAAAAAAGGGTGGAATTTCATCTTCATACCACCATGAGCGCCATGGACGGGGTCACCCCCGTGGAGCAGTACGTGAAAACCGCCGCCAAATGGGGGCATAAGGCCATCGCCATCACCGACCATGGCGGAGTCCAGTCGTTTCCGGAAGCGGCCCATGCGGGACGGAAGCACGGGATAAAAATTATTTACGGTGTGGAAGCGAATGTGGTGAACGATAGCGTTCCGATCGTCACCAATCCGCGCGACATCGGATTGGAGGAGGCCGTTTACGTCGTTTTCGACATCGAGACCACCGGCCTGTCCGTCACCAACAGCAAAATTATTGAAATCGCCGGAGTGAAAATGAAGGGCGGAGAAATCATCGGCCGTTATGCGACGTTTATTAATCCGCATGAAAATATCCCCTATCATATTACGCAATTGACGAACATAACGGACGAGATGGTGAAGGGGGCGCCCGATCTGGAGCAGGAGTTGCCGAAATTCGTCGAATTCGTCGGCGATTCGGTGCTTGTCGCGCACAATGCCCGGTTTGACATCGGTTTTATCCAGGAAAACTGCAAGCGGTTCGGTCTTCCGCAGCTGTCCAATCCGGTGCTGGATACGTTGGAGATGGCGCGCCTTTTGTATCCTTCGTTAAAAAATCACCGCCTGAACACGTTGGCGGAAAAGTTTAAGGTGAGCCTGGAAAATCATCATCGCGCCATCGATGATGCGGAAGCGCTGGGCCACATTCTGTTCCGTATGATCAAGGACGCGGTCGGCAGGAATATTGTGGCGCTGGACGGCCTGAATCAATATGTCGGCCAGGATTTAAGCAATGCCCGTCCGTTTCACTGTTGCATTTACGCTTTAAACCAAACAGGCAAAAAGAACTTGTACAAACTGATCTCGCTATCGCACACCGAATATTTTCACCGCGTGCCGATTATACCGAAGAGCAAAATCAGTGAATTCCGGGAAGGTCTATTGATCGCTTCCGGTTGCGAAAAAGGCGAATTTTTTGAGACGGTGCTCAACAAATCGGTCGAGGAAGCGGAACAGGTTGCCCAGTTTTACGACATTTTGGAGATCCAGCCCATAGAAGTCAATCTGCATCTTGTCGAAAAGGGGCTGGTTTCGGGGAGGGAGGAACTGGAAGAAGCGAACCGGCGAATTTGCCAAATCGGCGAAAAATTGGGAAAACCGGTGATCGCGACGGGAAACGTTCATTATCTCCATCCCCGGGACAAAATTTACCGCGATATTACGATCCACGGCATTACGGGATTCAGTCCGCTTAAGGAACAGCGCAAACCGGACGTTCATTTCCGCACAACCGAAGAAATGTTGGCGGAGTTCCGCCATCTGGGAGAAGAGAAAGCGTACGAAGTGGTCGTGACGAACACCAGCCGATTGGCAGACCTCTTTGAAGATATCGAGTTGTTTCCCAAGAAGCTGTTTACCCCGATCATCGAGGGGGCGGACGAAGAGATCCGCGTCAAATGCTACGAAATGGCGCGCAACAAGTACGGCGATCCGTTGCCCGAAGTCGTTGCCGCGAGACTGGAAAAGGAACTCGATCCCATTATAAAATACGGATTTTCGGCCAATTACCTTATTTCCGAACGGCTGGTGAAAAAATCGAACCAGGACGGCTATCTGGTCGGTTCCCGCGGATCGGTGGGATCATCGTTTGTCGCTACCGCCTTGGGCATTTCCGAAGTCAATCCTTTGCCTCCGCATTATTTGTGTCCGTCCTGCCGCCACAGCGAATGGTTCACCGACGGCAGCGTTCCGAGCGGTTTTGATTTGCCCGACAAACCGTGCCCGCAATGCGGAGAAATGATGAGGGGAGACGGGCAGGACATTCCTTTTGAAACGTTCCTCGGTTTTAAGGGAGACAAAGTGCCCGACATCGATCTGAACTTTTCCGGAGAATACCAGCCGGTGGCTCACAATTACACGAAGGAGCTGTTCGGCGCGGATAACGTGTTTCGGGCCGGAACGATCGGTACCGTCGCGGAGAAAACCGCATTTGGTTTTGTGAAAAAATATGAGGAAGACAAAGGGAAAAAATGGAGAAACGCGGAGTTAAGCCGTCTTGCGTCCGGCTGTACGGGCGTCAAGCGGAGTACGGGCCAACACCCCGGAGGGATTGTCGTCGTTCCGGATTATATGGATGTGAACGATATTACCCCCGTGCAGTACCCGGCGGACGATACGAGTTCCGAGTGGCGGACGACGCATTTCGATTACCATGCTTTTGACAGCAACCTGCTCAAACTGGATATCCTCGGCCACGACGATCCGACCATGATGCGCATGTTGCACGATTTGACCGGCGTGGATCCTACGACGATACCGATGAACGATCCGAAAGTGATGAGCATTTTCAGTTCCACGGAAGCGCTCGGCGTGACGCCGGAGCAGATCCGCACCCCTGTGGCCACATACGGAGTGCCGGAAATGGGCACCAAATTCGTCCGCCAAATGCTTCACGAGGCTCAGCCGAAGACGTTTGCGGATTTGCTGCAAATATCCGGCCTGTCGCACGGAACCGGAGTGTGGCTTGGCAACGCGCAGGAGTTGATCCGCAACGGCACCTGCACCATCAAGACAGTGATCGGTTGCCGCGACGACATTATGTTGTATCTGATTTACAAAGCCGGCATGGATCCCGGACTGGCGTTTCAAATTACGGAAAGCGTCCGCAAGGGGAAAGGGCTGACCGAGGAATGGAAAGAAGAGATGCGAAAGCATAACGTCCCGGAATGGTACATAGAATCCTGCTTGAAAATCGAATATATGTTTCCCAAGGCGCATGCCGCAGCGTATGTCACTTCCGCCGTTCGTACCGCTTACTACAAAGTGTATCATCCCATTGCCTTCTATGCCGCATACTTTACGGTGAGGGCTGAAGATTTCGATATCGAATTGTTTTGCCAGGGCTATGAGGCCATCAAACGCAAATTGATTGAAATCGAAGACAAAGGATTTCAGGCTACGCCCAAGGAACGGAACATGATTTCCATTCTCGAGATGGCTCTGGAAATGACGGCGCGCGGATTTTCTTTTAAAGGGATTGATTTGTACCGTTCCGAGGCCACCAAGTTTTTGATCGACGGCGATGCCTTAATTCCGCCCTTTTCGGCGATTCCCGGAGTCGGAACGAACGCGGCGAAAAATATCGTTGCCGCCCGGCAGGACGGGGAATTTCTCTCGATTGAAGATTTCCAGCAACGTTCCAAAGTTTCCAAGACGGTTGTCGAACTGCTCGCTTCGCTCGGTTGTTTCCGCGGAATGCCCGAATCGAACCAGTTGTCCTTATTTTAGATCTGCCGTGCAAGGGGGCGACATCAATCAGGGGCCGGGGAACGGCGGTTGCCTCTTGCGGATAAAGCCGCACATATGCTATACTTATCTAGCGAATGTTGTAAGAATATCTGATTCTGACAGGAAGAGTGGGGAAACCCACTCTTTACATTTTGATGCAGCAGTCAATGTGATGAAGCAGTCAATCCGTCGTTAAACCAATGAAGCAAATGCTCTCTGACAGGAGGTGCGGTAAAAAATGAAAATTGAAACGATGGTGGAACAATTGGCGCGGCCATATTTGGAAGCGGGCGGTTTTGAACTGGTCGATATCGAATACGTCAAGGAAGGGGGCAACTGGTTCCTGCGCGTATTCGTTGACAAGGAAGGCGGCATTGACATCGATGAATGCGGGAAAATCAGCGAATATTTAAGTGAAAAGCTGGACGAAACGGATCCGATTCCCAACGCTTATTTTCTGGAAGTATCGTCGCCTGGCGCCGAACGGCCTTTAAAGAAACCGGAAGATTTCCGGAGAGCGATCGGCAAACATGTGTTTGTCAGCACCTACGAACCGGTTGGCGGGATGAAAGAATTCGAAGGGAAACTGCGTTCTTATAGCGAGGAACAATTGGCGGTCCAGGTCGGAAATCACACCTACGAAATCCCCAGAAACAAAGTGGCGATGGCCAGGTTGGCCATCGAATTTTAGGGAGCCTTGCTTAAGGCTCCCCCGAAAAACGCGCCGTGAATGCTGCGGACCTTAAGGCGGATACAGTATCGGAAGGAGGAATTTCATCCAAAATGAATATTGACTTTATTGAAGCGCTGACGGAACTGGAAAGGGAAAAAGGAATCGACAAGGAAGTCCTGATCGAAGCGATCGAAGCGGCACTGATTTCCAGTTATAAACGAAATTTCAACACCGCCCAGAATGTTCGTGTCGATATTAACCGCCATACAGGTTCTATCAAAGTATACGCCCGCAAGACGGTAACCGAAGAAGTGCTCGATCCCCGGCTGGAAATTTCTTTGGAAGCCGCCAGGGAGATTAACCCTAACTATATGCTGAACGACATCGTCGAGATTGAAGTGACTCCGCGGGATTTCGGCCGAATCGCCGCGCAAACGGCCAAACAGGTCGTAACCCAACGGATTCGCGAGGCCGAACGCGGACTGATTTATAACGCTTTTGTCGACAAGGAAGAGGATATTATTACCGGCATCGTTCAACGCCAGGACACCCGCAATGTCTATGTCGATCTGGGCAAGGTGGAAGCGGTGTTGCCGCACAGCGAACTGATGCCGACCGACCAGTTTCAGCAGGGTGAACGGATCAAAGCGTATATCACCAAGGTGGAAAATACGACCAAGGGACCGCAAATTATTTTATCCCGGACGCATCCGGGATTGCTGAAACGGTTATTCGAACTGGAAGTGCCGGAAATATACGACGGAACCGTCGAAATCCGTTCCGTCGCGCGGGAAGCCGGTTACCGTTCAAAAATAGCCGTATATTCCAAAAATCCCGAGGTGGATCCGGTCGGGGCCTGTGTCGGCCCGAAAGGAGCCCGCGTTCAAACCATCGTCAACGAACTGCGCGGCGAGAAAATCGATATCGTGCGCTGGGTTGAAAATATCGAAGAGTTTGCTGCTAACGCGCTTAGTCCTTCCAAAGTGCTCGAAGTGATCGTTTTTGAGGAAGAAAAGATGGTCCGGGTTATCGTACCCGATTATCAATTGTCGCTGGCGATCGGGATCAAAGGTCAGAATGCGCGCCTGGCGGCGAAATTGACCGGCTGGAAAATCGACATCAAAAGCGAATCGCAGGCGGAGCAGGAATACGGGAGAAAAAAATCCGACGATACGGCACTGGAACAAGATTCGATGAGCATCGAATGAATCGGCATCGGAGAATATAGCATGGATGGACGGGTGATGGTGGATGAAGGTCAGAAAAATTCCGTTGCGAAAATGTGTTGCCTGTCAGGAAATGATTCCCAAAAAACAGCTGATCCGGGTTGTGAAAACGCCGCAGGATGAAATCATGATTGATCTGACCGGAAAAAAATCAGGACGGGGCGCGTATTTGTGCGGCAAAGTGGATTGCTTCCGATTGGCCAAGAAAAACCGGGCCCTGGACCGCGCGTTAAAGCATTCGGTAAATCAGGAAATCTATGACCAATTGGAACGGGACTTCATATTAGTAAAGGATGAATATTTGTCCGGAAGGAATGAGGAAGTGGATGGACCGTAACAAGTTGTTCTCCTGCCTCGGACTTTCCATGCGTGCCGGCAAACTGGCGACCGGTGACGAAGGGGTCATGAAGTCGCTGCGTTCCGGAAAAGCAAAACTTGTGATTTTGGCAGAAGATGCGTCAGCAAACACCCGCAAGAAATATCGGGATAAATGCTCATATTACGGAGTTCCCCTTCTTGAGGCCGGCACGCGTTCCGAACTTGGAGCGAGCATCGGTAAAGCGGAACGGGTAGTCCTGTCCGTTTGCGATGCCGGGTTTGCCCGCATGATGACACAGTTATGCAAAACTAGCGGAGGTGAAACAGATTGACCAAACAAGAACAAAAAGAAAAATTGAGAGTATATGAATATGCCAAGTCTTTAAATATGAGCAGCAAAGAGATTATCACCATCCTAAAACGTCTTAATATTCCGGTAAATAACCATATGAGCGTCATGGAGAATTCGGCCATAGAGGCCGTGGAAAAATTTTTCCGCGACATCAAGGCGAATGCCGCGGCGAAAAGAACGGCGGGTGACGGCAAACCGTCGGCTGATTCCGTTTCCGGCAAAAATACGGGAGTTGCCGTAGACGATCCGGGGAAACAGGGAGGAGTCCAGGAAGTGAATGGGCAAAGCGGCCAGTCTTCCGGCAAGAAGCAAGGAGATCATCGGGCGGGCAACGGCAAGGACCGGCAACACCGCGGGACCAAAGCCGCGCAAATGAGCAAACAACCGCAAAACGAACGGCGCAAATCCCAAGGAACTTCCCAGCGCAATGGAGCCCATCTTGCCAAGAACAAGCAGCAAGGGCAGCCGAATGGGGGCCGCAACCAGTCCGATGTCCGGCAAAAAGAACAGTCCGGGGACAATGCCCAAAAACCGGCCGCGAACTATGTCCGCGAGCCGCATAACGACGCAAGTTCCGAGAATAAACACGCCGAAACCCGTTCCCACCTTTCTGCCCGGGCAGACCGGGATTTCGACGATGTGAATGAGATCATCCATCTCAGAGGAAAAATGCCGCGAAAGACCAAACCGAATCAGAAACGGTTTGACGACAACAAGGTGAGCGCAACGCGCACTCTTCAGCAAAGCAAACATCACGGAAAAAACCGGCAGCAGGAACAAAGGAAAGAGAAAGTGGATAACACGCCGAAAAAAATTATCGTGCGCGGTCCCATGACAACCGGGGAACTTGCCAAACTGCTGCACAAAGATGCTTCCGAAGTGATCAAGAAGCTGCTGTTTTTGGGAGCCATGGTCACGATCAACCAAGAGATTGATTTGGACACCATTCAATTGGTGGCCGACGAATACGGCGTGGAAGTGGAGCTGAAAATTCCTGTTGAGGAAGACAAATTTGAATTGATCGAAGAGAAAGACGACGAAGCGGATTTGCGCGAACGCCCGCCCGTTGTTACCATTATGGGACACGTCGATCACGGCAAGACGACGCTTCTGGATGCGATCCGCCATTCGAACGTCACGGCGGGGGAAGCCGGCGGCATTACCCAGCATATTGGCGCATACCAGGTAGAAGTGGGAGGGAGGAAAATTACGTTTCTCGATACTCCCGGACACGAAGCGTTTACGATGATGAGATCGCGCGGCGCCCAAGTGACCGATATTACCGTATTGATCGTCGCGGCCGACGATGGCGTCATGCCGCAAACGGTCGAGGCCATTCATCACGCGAAAGCGGCCAACGTCCCGATTATTGTGGCGGTGAACAAAATTGACAAACCGGATGCGAATCCGGAGCGGGTCAAGCAAGCTTTGACAGAATACGGTCTGGTGCCGGAGGAGTGGGGCGGCGATACGATCTATGTCAACATATCGGCAAAGCAGCGAATCGGCCTTGAGGAACTGCTGGAAATGATCTTGCTCGTTGCGGACGTCCAGGAATTAAAAGCGAACCCGAACAAAAGGGCGAGAGGCACCGTCCTCGAAGCCGAACTGGATAAAGGCCGCGGTCCTGTTGCGCGCGTCCTGATTCAACACGGCACCTTAAAAGTCGGCGATGCTTTCGTTGCGGGAATTTGCTTTGGACGCGTCCGCACGATGGTCAACGACCGAGGAAAGAGATTGAAGGAAGCCGGGCCTTCGACGCCGGTTGAAATTACCGGATTGTCCGAAGTGCCGATGGCCGGAGATCCCTTCATGGTATTCGAAGACGAGCGAAAGGCCAGGGACATCGCCGAAAAACGCGCCATCTCCTACCGTCAAAACGAACTGGGCGCCAACAACCGGGTTACGCTTGAAGATCTGTACAAGCATATTCAGGAAGGCGAAATGAAAGAACTGAACGTGATTATCAAAGCCGACGTTCAAGGTTCTGTAGAAGCGTTGAAAGGGGCGCTGGAAAAAATCGAAGTGGAAGGGGTCCGGGTCAAAATTTTGCAAACTGGTGTCGGAGCCATTACCGAATCCGATATTATTCTCGCTTCCGCGTCGAATGCGATCATTATCGGCTTCAACGTGCGGCCTGAGCCCGCGGCCAAGACAACGGCGGAACAAGAGAAGGTGGACATTCGCCTCTATCGCGTCATTTACCATGTGATCGAAGAAATCGAATCCGCGATGAAAGGGTTGCTTGATCCGGTCTACAAGGAACATGTCATCGGTCATGCCGAAGTCCGCAATATCTTCAAGATTTCCAAAGTCGGGACGATCGCCGGATGCATGGTCACATCGGGCAAAGTCACCCGTTCGGCGGAAGCCCGTTTGATCCGCGACGGAGTGGTCATTTACGAAGGCAGTATCGACACGTTGAAACGTTTCAAAGACGATGCCAGGGAAGTTGCGCAAGGTCTGGAATGCGGAATAACGTTGAAAAACTTTAATGATATTAAAGAAGGAGATGTCATCGAAGCGTTCGTGATGGAAACCGTTGAGAGGTGATGCGATATGGCAAAATTTCGCGTCGGCAGAGTAGCCGAGCAAATTAAAAAAGAGCTTAGCCAAATTCTTCAGACCGAATGGAAGGATCCCCGGCTTGGTTTTGTTACGGTGACCGGTGTTGAAGTGACGAACGATCTTTCTTTGGCGAAAATATACATCAGCGCCATGGGCAGCGACGAGGAAAAAGAAAATACTCTGCAAGCGCTGATGCGCGGCAAAGGGTTTATCCGTTCCGAGCTGGGCAAACGGATCCGCCTGCGGTTAACGCCGGAAATTGTGTTCAAATTCGATACGTCCATCGATTACGGCAGCCGCATCGAACGATTGCTCCAGGAACTCAACGAGGGAAAAGAAGATCGATGAACAACCATCATTTGTCCCCCGCCGGTTACGAAGCCGAGTTGCTGAAGGCCAAACAGTTTGTCGAAAGCCGCGATCGTTTTTTGGTTGTTTCGCATGTTCATCCCGACGGAGATGCCGTCAGTTCAACGCTCGCCGTGGGCTGGCTTTTGCATCGTCTGGGAAAAACATTTGCCATGGCGAACGCCGATCCGGTGCCGCGGAAATTTGCGGACTTGTGGAGAAGCGGGACGATTGTCCGCCCCTCTTCAACAACGGATTTTGCCCGGTATGAACACATCATTGCCGTCGACTGCGCGGAATATTCCCGGATCGGCTGCGTCCGGGATTGCTTTGCGGAAAACCGGGTTCTGTTGAATATCGACCATCACGCGACAAACGACCGTTACGGCGACGTCAACCTGGTGAATGCGCAGTCGGGAGCCACGGTCGAGATCATTTATGATCTGATCAAGAAGTTCGATGTTCAATGGGACCGTGACATCGCCAGTCTGATTTACACCGGATTGCTGACGGACACCGGCGGTTTTCGCTATGCCAACACCTCGCCCAAAGTGTTTTCCGTTGCGGCGGAAATGTTGAATTACGGCGTCGAAGCCAGCCATTTGGCCGAGAAGTACCTGGAACAAATGTCCTATCCGCAATTCGCCCTTCTGCAAAGGGCGTTGCCGGGTTTATCCTTCACTCCGGACCGCCGGATCGCATGGCTCACCATCACGAGGCAAGATATGACGGATACGGGGGCCAGGAACGAGGACACCGAAGGTTTGGTGAATTATCCGCGGAACATTGAAGGGGTGGAAGTGGGCATTTTGTTTAAGGAAATTGCCGAGGAAGAAATAAAAGTAAGTCTCCGCTCTTCCGGCCGGGCGGATGCGGCGTTGATCGCCAAATCGTTCGGCGGGGGAGGACATGCCCGCGCAGCGGGGTATTCGCTGTATTGCCGGCTGTCCGAAGCGGTCGAACGAACCATAAAGGAAGTAGGTATGGTTTTGCGATGAAGTTAGAAGGCGTACTTCCTGTTCTCAAGCCGCAAGGCATGACTTCCCACGATGTCGTCGCCACGGCCAGACGGTTACTGGGCTTGCGGCGGATCGGGCATACCGGTACGCTCGATCCCCAGGTAAAGGGAGTGCTTCCCCTTTGCCTGGGCCGGGCTACCCGTATAGCCGAGTACATACAGGACTTGCCGAAAACCTATTTGGCAACTTTGCATGTCGGGGTGGCCACCGACACGGAAGATTTAAGCGGAACGGTTGTGAGCCGCGCCGGCAACGTCCGGTTGACCGAAGAACGGGTGCGGCACGCGCTATGTAAGTTTTTGGGGGAGATCGAGCAGATCCCTCCGATGTATTCGGCAGTAAAAGTACAGGGAAAAAAATTGTACGAATTGGCCAGGCAAGGCATCGTTGTGGAGCGCAAGCCCCGCAAGGTTACCATCTACGAGCTTGAGATCGAAAAGATGAATCTCGATCTTCCGGTTCCGGAAATTACGTTTACCGTGCGCTGCTCCAAAGGCACTTATATCCGGACGTTATGCGTTGATATCGGACGGGCTTTGGGGTATCCGGCAGCGATGGGCGAACTGGTCCGCACTTCGACCGGACTCATTTCTTTGGATCAATGTTTGGAGTTGCGGCAAATCGAAGAAGCGGCAGCCAATCAAACGTTGGACCGGTATATCATACCCACCGACCGTGCGGTCGGCCATTTTCCCGCATGCATCGTCCCGGGCCGATATGCCGAAGCGGCGTTGAACGGGCGAAAAGTGCCTGTCGGCGCGAATGAAACCTTATCAGCGGAAGAGAACCAACTCGTAAGGCTATACTCGGACGACGGCCGTTTTCTTGGCATTTTCCGCTTACAGCGGCAAGGGACGTCGGCTTTCGCAGCTCCCGTGAAAGTTTTTCACTAAAATACCGGTCTCGACGTCGGTTGATGACAGAAGGTGATGAATCCATGCAAACCATCCGTCTCACATATCCTTTGAAACAGGCAGAAGCGGTTGCTTTCCCGTCGCAAGTTCTGGCAATCGGCGAATTTGACGGCGTCCATCTCGGCCATCAGGAAGTGATCTTGCGGACCGTTCAACGGGCGAAGCGGCACAATGTGCCGGCAGCCATCATGACTTTTCATCCCCATCCGCGGGAAGTGCTCGGACAAACCCAATATGTCCGGATCTTAACGCCGCTCGAAGAAAAGCTGGAGTTTTTCTCCAGGTTGGGAGCGCGCCATACTTATGTGGTTTCATTCGATGAGACGTTTTCCAAGGTGACGCCCGAAAGATTTGTCGAAGATATGCTCATCCCTCTGGGGATGGAGACCGTTGTCGTCGGTTTCGATTTCCGTTTCGGCCATAAGGGAAAGGGAACTCCCGATACGCTGTGCGAACACGGCAAGGGCAGATTTGCCGTTGAAGTGGTGCGCTCCTTTCATCTGAACGGACAAAAAGTGAGCAGCACATTCGTGCGCGAATGTTTGTCCTCTGGCCAAGTCGATAAAGCCCGCGCGCTTCTCGGCCGGCCCTACCGAATTCAGGGCCGTGTGGTGAGCGGCCAAGCGAGGGGGCGGACGATCGGTTTTCCGACGGCAAATATCGAGCTTTCCGCGCCTTACGTTTTGCCTGCAAACGGAGTGTACGGCGTTACTATCATGATTGACGGCGTAGCGCATAACGGAATCATGAACCTGGGCGTAAGACCCACTTTTGAAGAAGGTGAAACGCAGCCTTCCGTCGAAGTGCACATTTTTGACTTCGACGGAAACATTTACGGCAAACAGGTGGCCGTCGAACTTCTTTATTTCCTGCGTCCCGAAAAAAAATTTTCTTCCGTGGAGGAATTGGTCGGGCAGATCCGGCAGGATATCAGGCAATGCAAAGCAAAACAAGCCGCCCTTTAATCCGCGGATGCAAACGAATTTACATTTGTATCCCTGATATGGTATACTGTTATCCGTTGTGATTCTCTTTACCCGAAAGAACCTTGGCTCGGAAGCTCGATTCACCGACGGCTTCTGGGCTAACGGGGATCCCAATGAAGGAGGTGAACTGGATGGCTATTTCACAAGAACGCAAACAGCAATTGATTCAGGAACATAGAGTTCATGAAACGGATACCGGCTCTCCCGAGGTACAAATCGCTATCCTGACGGAAAATATTGCAAACCTGACGAACCATTTACGCGAACATAAAAAGGATCATCATTCGCGCCGAGGTCTTTTGAAAATGGTTGGTCAACGCCGTAAGCTGTTGGCTTACTTGAAAAATAAGGACGTCCAGCGTTACAGTGCGCTGATTGAAAAACTTGGTCTGCGCAGATAACCGTGAAGGATCGAAGCAACCGTTGTTTGTCCGAACCGGCGCCGTGATCGCGCCGTTTCCGTTGGCAACAAGGTTGCTTTTTCACATCCGGCTTATTCAAAGGAGGGATTGTATGGAACAACGTTTGCAAATGGATTTGGGCGGAAGACCGTTCGTTCTGGAAACCGGACGATTGGCAAAGCAAGCCAATGCCGCTGTGATGGCCCGTTACGGCGATACCGCGGTATTATGTACGGTCACCGCTTCATCCGAACCGAAAGAACTGGATTTTTTCCCGCTTACCGTCAATTACGAAGAACGGTTGTACGCTGTGGGGAAAATTCCCGGAGGATTTATCAAGCGCGAAGGCCGGCCCAGCGAGAAGGCCATATTGGCCGGACGGCTTATCGACCGTCCGATTCGTCCGCTGTTTCCCGAAGGATTCCGGAACGAAGTGCAGATTGTCGCCATGGTCATGAGCGTGGATCAGGAATGTTCCCCCGAGATTACCGCGATGATCGGAACTTCGGCGGCGCTTTCCATTTCCGATGTTCCCTTTAACGGACCGATCGGCGGCGTGATAGTGGGAAGGGTGAACGGGCAATTTGTCATTAATCCGACAACGGCCCAGATGGAAGAGAGCGATCTCCATTTGGTCGTGGCCGGAACAAAGGACGCCATCATGATGGTGGAAGCCGGCGCGGATGAAGTGCCGGAAGAAGTGATCCTGGAAGCGATCATGTTCGGACACGAAGAGATCAAAAAAATTGTGGCGGTACAGGAACAATTTGTGCAAGAAGCCGGAAAGCCGAAGATGGAAGTGCAACTTCACGCGATAGACGAGGAAGTTAACCGGGAGGTGCGTGAATATGCCGCGGCGCGTTTAATCGAAGCCATCCGCATTCCCGAGAAACAAGCAAGGCAGGATGCGATTGATGCGATCAACGCGGAAGCCCTGGAATATTTTACATCCCGGTACGAAGAGACGCCGGAAAAATTGGCCGATGTCAAGGAAGTGCTTTATGACATCGTCAAAGAAGAAGTCAGACGCCTGATTACCCATGAAAAAATACGGCCCGATGGCCGCGCGCTCGATGAAATTCGCCCGATTGAGTGCGATGTGGCGTTATTGCCGCGAACCCATGGTTCCGCTCTGTTTACCCGCGGACAAACGCAAGCTTTGAGCGTCTGCACCCTGGGAGCTTTGGGCGACGTCCAAATTTTGGACGGACTTGATCTGGAAGAATCCAAAAGGTTTATGCATCATTACAATTTCCCGCCGTTTAGCGTGGGAGAGGCAAGGCCGCTCAGGGCACCGGGCCGCAGGGAAATCGGCCACGGCGCGTTGGGAGAGAGGGCGCTTGAACCGGTGATTCCTTCGGAGAAAGAATTTCCCTATACCATCCGGATCGTCTCCGAGGTGTTGGAATCGAACGGATCGACGTCCCAGGCCAGTATTTGCGCCAGCACGATGGCCCTGATGGATGCCGGCGTGCCGATCAAAGCTCCGGTGGCGGGCGTGGCAATGGGGTTGATCAAAGACGGCGAACATTTTTCCATTTTGACCGATATTCAAGGCATGGAAGACCATCTCGGCGATATGGATTTCAAAGTGGCAGGAACGGCCAAAGGCGTAACCGCGTTGCAAATGGACATCAAAATTGACGGCATCGGCCGCGAGATTTTGGCCCAAGCTTTGGAACAGGCGAAACACGGCAGAATGTTTATCCTGAACAAAATGCTCGAATGCATCCGGGAGCCGAGAAAACAATTGTCGCCGTATGCCCCGAAAATTATCACCATGTTTATCCATCCGGATAAAATTCGCGATGTGATCGGACCCGGAGGCAAAGTAATCAACAAGATCATTGAAGAAACCGGAGTAAAAATCGATATCGAACAGGACGGCCGGGTTTACATCGCCTCGGCGAATGTGGCGATGAACGAGAAAGCGAAGGAAATCATCGAAGGAATTGTGCGGGAAGTGGTGGTCGGCGAGACCTATTTGGGCACCGTCAAGCGGATCGAGAAATTTGGCGCATTTGTGGAAGTATTGCCCGGTAAGGAAGGGCTCGTGCACATTTCCCAACTCGCTAACGAACGGGTGGCCAAAGTGGAAGACGTCGTTTCCATCGGTGATAAAATTACGGTCAAAGTCACGGAGATTGACTCGCAAGGAAGAATCAATCTGTCCCGGAAAGCGACGCTTAACGCCCGAGCTGTCTCCAAACAGTAACGAATGTGAATCAAATATTTTTAGGCGAGAAAAGAGTCAGAGCAGTCTGTCTCTTTTTTGTTTATGCGGTCCGTTTCTTCACAATCGGCGATAATAAACCTGTCCTTCCGTTCATATGCATAGTATCATACGATGGAACCGTATCATACGATGAAATGAAGGAGTCGGCAAATCATGCGCCAAACCCGTTGGATCCTCATCGCCGGAGTTTTTGTGCTCACTCTGCTTGTGATCGAACAGACGACGATCGGCAGTTACATCGATCTCGCCAGCAAGACCCGCTCTGCGTTTCGGAATCCTCTTCCCATTTTTTCTTCGTTGGAAAATGTTGCGGAAGAGGATACCAAAGAGATGTTGCTCCAACGTATTCGGGAAGAGGCCGCCAAACGGAAAATTGAGCCCGTGGATGCCCGCATTGATCCGGTTTGGAAGGCGATTCCCGGTTATAACGGACTTGAGGCGGACATCGAGGCTTCTTACCGGCTGTCCCAAGGCCTCCCGCCCGGCGAACCGCCCCGCCTGGTGATGAAGGAGGTATCTCCCCGCATCCATCTCGATGACCTCGGCCCCTATCCCGTTTACAAAGGAAATCCGCTGAAGCCGATGGTTTCCTTGATGATCAACGTTGCCTGGGGAGAAGAATACATCCCCGCCATGCTGGAAATATTGGAGAAAGAACATGTTCATGCCACGTTCTTTTTTGACGGAAGCTGGTTGCAAAAACATCTTCCGTTGGCAAATGAAATCAAGCAAAAAGGCCACGAATTGTCCAATCACGCTTACTCCCACCGAAATATGAGCCAATTGTCCCGCCGTGAAGCCATGGAAGAGATCACGAAAACCCAACGTTTGCTGGAACAATCATTGCAGGTAAGAAACACCTTATTCGCGCCGCCCTCAGGGGATTTTGACCGGGAAACCGTGGAGATCGCTTATACGTTGAAACTGCGCACCGTATTATGGTCCCTGGATACGGTGGATTGGCAACATCCGGGCCCGGAATCCATCCTGCGCAAAATTTCCGCCCGCGTTGAACCGGGTTCCATGATTCTCATGCATCCGACCGCCTCCGCCAGCCAGGCGCTGGAAGGGATGATCAAGGAAATAAAACGGAAAGGATTGGCGCTGGGAACCGTAAGCGATCTGTTGTCTCCTTATCGTGTTTCAGTTGAGTCTCCCTTTCTTTTTTGATAAGATCAGAACATATCGGATAGAAAAAAGTCTTCGCGCACTTTCGCATGTCCAAAAAAGCATGGTACGCGTACCAATGCCGAATATGACAGACCGGTTCAAATCGCATATATGTTTTGAAGCTAGGAGGCACGTTGTGATTAGACATACGTTAAGCAACGGGTTGCGTGTGGTGTTCGAGAAAATTCCTTCTTGCCGTTCCGTATCGTTTGGCATATGGGTCAAGACCGGTTCACGCAATGAACAGCCCCATAATAACGGGATATCGCATTTTATCGAGCATATGCTTTTTAAGGGGACGGACCGTTATTCCGCCAAAGAAATCGCCGAAATTTTCGACGGCATTGGCGGGAACGTGAACGCTTTCACTTCCAAAGAGTACACCTGCTATTACGCGAAAGTGTTGGATGAGCATTTGCCGATCGCTTTGGATGTGATGTCCAACATGTTCTTCGCTTCCAAATTCGATGAAGAGGAACTCCTGAAGGAACGCAATGTCATCCTCGAGGAAATCTCCATGTACGAGGACACGCCCGATGATCTGGTTCACGATCTGAACAGCAAGGCGGCTTACGGCGATCATTCCCTGGGGCTTACGATTCTCGGGAATGAGGATAACCTGAACCGGATGCGCCCGGAAGATCTGCGGAATTATATGCAGGATTGCTATAATATAGAAAACACCGTAATCAGTTTGGCCGGCAACCTGGATGACGGAATTATAGACTTGATTGAAAAATATTTCGGGAAGTTCTCGAATCATGGGCAAGCGACGCAATACGAATCCCCGGTGTTTGTCGGCGATTTGGTTTTTTGCGAGAAGCAAACCGAACAAAACCACCTGTGTCTGTCGTTGCCCGGTCTGTCCATCGACGATGAAAACCTGTATCCGATGATCCTGCTGAACAATGCGATCGGCGGGGGAATGAGTTCCCGTCTGTTCCAGGAAATCAGGGAGAAAAGGGGATTGGCTTACTCGGTATATTCTTATCATTCCTCCCATATGGACAGTGGGTTGTTTACCATTTATGCCGGCACGGCTCCGAAACAGACCGAAGAAGTGCTCGCGGTGACTTTGGACGTCATTTCGGAAATCATTGCCTGCGGAATTACGGAATCCGAATTGGAAAAAGGCAAGCAGCAGCTGAAAGGCAGCCTGATTTTAAGTCTCGAGAGCACCAACAGCCGTATGAACCGGCTCGGAAAAAATGAGCTTATGCTGGGCCGGCATGACAGTCTGGATGAAATGATTTCGCGTATTGAAAACGTCCAGATGGAACAAATCAACCGCTTGATCCGGCAAATTTTTTCCAAACCTTTTGCCATGTCCATGGTCGGCCAAAGGAACAGCAAGATTGAAGCGTTCAGGAGGGATCAGCTTGCAGTATACTGTTCAGATCAAACGAATTGAAGGAAACGAAGATATTCCATTGCCATGCAAAATGACCGCTGCGGCCAGCGGGTTCGATCTGCATGCGGCCGTTGCGGAGCCTGTTGAACTTTTGCCCGGCAAACGGGCGTTGATTCCGACAGGTTTTGCGCTATCCATGCCTCCTGGACTTGAAGCGCAGATTCGCCCGCGCAGCGGGCTGGCTCTCAAACACGGGATTACTTGCCTGAACACTCCGGGAACGATCGATGCCGATTATCGCGGAGAAATTCGGGTCATTCTAATCAATCTGGGCGAGGAACCGTTTGTGATCCGGCGAAACGACCGCATAGCGCAACTTGTGTTTCAGGAAGTGCCGGAAGTGAATTTCGAGGAAGTGAAGGACCTTGCCGAAAGCGCCCGCGGGTCAGGCGGTTTCGGTCATACCGGCTTATGACGCCTTAAGCGACAGCCTTTGCCGTTTTTAGCGGCAAGGTTTTTTTTATTTTCTTTTCGTCGCGAATCCCGGAAGCCGGTGATCTTAAGCAAGTCACCCATGAATATACTGCGGCATACTATAATTTATCCGAGGTCGACAGGGAAAGGAGTGAGCGGACGTATGCTGACGGGAACCCAAGTCGTGTTCGTCGGAGGGGACGCCAGGCAACTGGAAGTCATCCGCAAGATGGTCGAACTGGATGCATCCGTGATCCTTGTCGGTTTTGACAATTTGCAAAATCAGTCAGTCGGTATCGTGAAATCAAAGCTGGATACGGAACTGATGAAGAAAACCGCTATCCTCATATTGCCTCCGGTGGGAACGGATGATACAGGGGCAGTGGAATCCATATTTACTTCCGAAGAACTGACGATCCGCGAAGAGCATATCGCCGCCTTGCCGAAGCATGCCAAAGTGTTTACGGGAATGGCCAAACCTTATTTGAAACAATTGTGCGCCAAACACTCCATAAAACTCGTGGAATTGTTCGATCGGGATGATGTGGCGATTTTTAACTCGATTCCGACAGCAGAGGGCGCTTTAATGATGGCGATTCAAAATACGGACATCACCATTCACGGCTCGGAGAGCATGGTGCTGGGATTCGGGAGAACCGGCATAACAATGGCTAGGGCGTTGCAAGGTCTTGGCGCCAAAGTGCAAGTGGGCGTTCGCCGCCCGGAACATTTTGCCCGCGCTTGGGAGATGGGGTTTACGCCGTTTTACACCAAAGAATTGGCTGACCGCGTCTATCGCGTCGACTTGCTTTTTAACACAATTCCCTCTATGATAATCACAGCAAAAGTTATTGTCAATCTTCCGCCTCATGCGGTGATCATAGACCTTGCTTCCAAACCCGGAGGAACAGATTTCCGTTTCGCCGAAAAAAGGGGGATTAAAGCGTTGTTAGCCCCCGGTTTGCCCGGAATCGTGGCGCCAAAAACAGCAGGACGCATTATAGCCAACGCAATCAGCCAGTTGTTATTGGAGGACGAAAACCGGGGAGGGGAAAACCTATGAATTGGAACGGCAAAACAGTGGGATTCGCATTAACGGGTTCTCATTGCACCTTCGATGAAGTGATGCCGCAAATTCAAAGATTCGTCGATGCGGGGGCAAAAGTAATTCCTATCGCCTCCCATACGCTGATGACGACAGATACACGTTTTGGCACTTCGGAAAAATGGCAGAAACAGTTGAAAGAAATCACAGGGAATGATATTATTTCTACAATTGTGGATGCTGAACCGTTAGGACCCGGGAAATTGCTTGACGTGCTCGTCATTGCGCCGTGCACGGGGAATACGACCAGCAAGCTGGCCAACGCGATGACGGAATCGGCGGTATTGATGGCCGCCAAGGCGCAGATGCGCAACCAGAGACCTGTCGTGTTGGCGATTTCCACCAACGACGGTCTGGGATTGAATTCCTTCAATATCGCAAAATTGTTGGTGACAAAAAATATCTATTTTGTGCCGTTTGGGCAAGATGCCCCCCATGTCAAACCGAATTCGCTGGTAGCCCGGATGGAACTGATCATGGAGACATGCGAGGCCGCCCTTGCCGGAAAACAGCTGCAGCCCTTATTGGTGGAAAAGTACAATTATCCGGCAAGTTGATGATGGAATCATGTAATATTAATTAATGAATAGATCAATACAGCAATTAATTAATGAATATATTATTTTATATGTTCAAAAAAAGGGAGAGACGGGACATGACGAATCAGAAACTGTACAACGTTGCTGTAGTCGGAGCTACCGGTGCGGTGGGTTCTCAAATATTGCGGTTGTTGGAAGAGCGGAACTTTCCCGTCGGTGAACTGAAAGTTTTGTCATCCTCCAGATCGGCCGGAAAAAAAATACGGTTCAAAGACCGTGAACTGATTGTCGAAGCAGCCACCCCGGAAAGTTTTCAAGGGATAGATTTTGCGTTATTCAGTGCTGGCGGAAGCGTAAGTTTGCAACTTGTCCCCCATGCGGTAGAAAGCGGGGCGATCTGTATCGACAACACGAACGCTTTTCGTATGGATCCGGATACTCCGCTGGTCGTTCCGGAGGTCAACAGTGAAAAAATTCGTGAACATAAAGGGGTGATCAGCAACCCGAACTGTTCAACGATCCAGATGGTTACGGCCCTGAAACCGTTGTATGACCGTTACGGGATTTCCCGCATCATTGTATCCACGTATCAGGCCGTCTCGGGGGCGGGCAATATGGCGATCGAGGAATTGCGGACCCAATCGCGTGCCGTACTGCAAGGAGACGAGGTGAATCCGCAAGTGTTGCCGGTATCCTCGCTGCCGGTTAAACATCAGATCGCGTTCAACGCGATTCCGCAGATCGATAAGTTTGAAGCAAACGGCTATACGCTGGAAGAAATGAAGATGGTCCGCGAGACGAAAAAAATTATGCAGGACGACTCCATTGAAGTGACGGCCACATGTGTCCGCATTCCGGTATTTTACGGCCATTCCGAATCCATCTACGTTGAATTGAAAGAAGAGTACGATCTGGAGGACATCAGGGCGATTTTGGAAAAAGCGCCCGGGGTCGTTGTCGAAGACAATCCCGCTGAGCAACGGTATCCGCTGGCGACAAAAGCCGCGGGCAGAAATGAAGTGTTTGTCGGCCGTTTGCGCAAAGATTTGGCCAACCCCCGCGCTTTAAACATGTGGGTCGTATCGGACAATTTGCTCAAAGGCGCGGCCTACAACGCGGTGCAAATCGCCGAGTATATCGTCCGTCATCGGCATATCGGATAATCCGCCGGATTTTTCAGGCAGGCTTCGGTTCGGAGGGAAGCGTATGCGCATCTTGGTGCAAAAATTTGGAGGCACTTCCCTGTCCACCGTTCATGCAAGAGAACATGTCATCGCACATATCAAAGATGCTTTAGATCGGCGCTGCAAGCTTGTCGTAGTCGTTTCAGCCATGGGAAGAAAAGGCGATCCTTATTCTACGGATACATTGCTTGAACTCGTCGCCCAAAACGGAAACAGTTTGCCCGGAAGGGAAAAAGATCTGTTGCTTTGCTGCGGAGAGTTGATCTCTGCAGCTACTTTATGCGGTCTTCTCCATGCCAGGTCGATTCCTGCGACGGTATTGACCGGAGCTCAGGCGGGAATAGTGACAAACGAAAACTTTGGCAATGCGCAGATTGTCGCGATCCGGCCGCAACGGATCATCGAATGCCTGAAGCAAGGGCAGGTGGTGATCGTCGCCGGATTTCAAGGGGTTACCGTCCATAACGATGTTACGACGCTTGGGAGGGGCGGCAGCGATACGACGGCGACGGCTTTGGGTGTCGCGCTTGGCGCTGAAACCGTCGATATTTTTACCGACGTGAACGGCATTTTTACCGCCGATCCGCACATTGTGGAAGAGGCCAGGCCGCTTTCGAGCGTCTCCTATTCCGAAATTTGCCATATGGCTTATCACGGAGCGAAAGTCATTCATCCGCGGGCGGTTGAAATCGCCATGCAGGCCAATCTTCCGATCCGTGTAAGATCCACGTTTTCCCGCGATACCGGAACGGTCGTTGCCGGAAATTCCGCAACGGGAAAAGGAAGTTCCGTTCAGGACCGCTATGTGACCGGAATCGCCCACGTTCCGAATCTCACGCAAATTCGGGTCAGTGCGGGAGAAGGCAGGTACGATTTGCAACTTTCGGTATTCAAGGCGATGGCCCGGGAACAAATCAGTGTTGATTTTATTAACGTCAATCCCTCCGAAGTGGTGTATACCGTTTTCGACGAACAAGCGGGGAGAGCCGTAAGCATACTGCGGGAAATGGGTTATGAGCCGGATTATTTGTCCAATTGTGCGAAAGTTTCGGTCATTGGCGGAGGCATGAATGGTGTTCCCGGTATTATGGCACGCGTAGTCGAAGCGCTGACTGAGAAAGACATCCCTATTCTGCAATCCGCCGATTCGAATACGACCATTTGGGTGTTGGTTCGGCATTCCGATATGGCCAGAGCCGTACGCGCTTTGCACGACAAGTTCGAGTTGCACAACCTTCATTGAGCGGACAGTTCTATAGCCCGCTTTGCCGGCGTTCAAGCTATGCTTACGAAGTCACGCTATTTTGCAACACAGCTCTATTAGGAGGGAATTATGTGGATTTTGGCAGACTGATTACCGCAATGGTGACTCCATTTGACGAGCATTTGCGTGTGGATTGGAAACAATTTAACCGATTAATCGACTATTTGATTGAAGAGCAGCAATCGGACTCATTAGTCGTTTGCGGCACGACGGGCGAATCGCCGACAGTGACCGATGAAGAGAAAATAAGGCTGTTCGAAGCGGCGGTGGAGCACGCGCGCGGGCGTTGCAAAATTATTGCCGGCACAGGCAGCAATTCTACCATGCATTCCGTTCATTTAACGCAAGCCGCCGAACGGGCCGGTGTCGACGGGATTTTGCTCGTTACTCCCTATTACAACCGTCCTTCCCAGGAAGGATTGTACGAACATTTCAAAACGATCGCCGAAAGTACGAACCTTCCTGTCATGCTTTATAATGTGCCCAAGCGCACAGGAGTTGAACTTGCCGCGGAAACGACCATCCGCCTCTCGCAGGTACCGAATATCGTTGCGACAAAAGAAGCGACCTCCGATTTTGCGCATTTGTCGCGAATTATTTCGGGCGCTTCGGCACATTTTAAAGTGTATAGCGGCGACGATATCATTACGCTTCCGGCAATGTCCATCGGATGTTACGGGGTTGTCAGCGTGGCCAGCCACGTAGTTGGCCGGGAAATGAAGCAGATGATCACTTCGTATGTGAATGGGGATCCCGAAACCGCCGCCCGCTGGCATGCCAAACTCCATCCTATCTTTACCGGCTTGTTTATCGCACCCAGTCCGGCTCCCACAAAGTACGCCCTCACACTCAAGGGAATGCCTGTCGGGGGAGTAAGGCAACCGCTGAAGAATGTGAACGAATCGGAAGCGAAGATCATACGGGCGCTTTTCGAATGAACGGAAAACAATCGATGCTGCCCGCATCGATTGTTTTTTTGTGCAACTTGTGTTTCCTTCATCCGTTCGTGTATAATGGGTTTAAGTGACTGGAGCGGGTTCTAATGGTTTGAATATAAAAGTCGTCGTCAATCCAAACGGAGGAGGTATATGATTGTCAAAGAAAAATACGGACAGACTAACCATTTTCGCTCTGGGCGGCGTGGGCGAAATTGGAAAAAATATGTACGTGATTCAATATGCCAACGACATCGTTGTTATCGATGCCGGTTTGAAATTCCCGGAAGAGGAAATGCTCGGAATTGATATCGTCATCCCCGATGTTTCCTATTTGGTGGAAAATCGCGACAAAGTAAGAGGGATTTTGCTCACTCACGGACACGAAGATCACATCGGGGGGTTGCCATATGTTCTTAAGCAAATCAATGTCCCGGTGTACGGCACACGGCTGACGATCGGCCTTGTCGAAGCCAAACTGAAGGAAGCCAATATGCTTGGAGAAACGAAACGCGTCACGATCCATGCCGATTCCGTATTGCAGTTCGGAACGATCAGAGCTTCGTTTTTTAAGACGAACCACAGCATTCCGGATTCGGTGGGCATTTGTCTGGATACCCCTGAAGGATGCGTCGTTCATACGGGGGACTTTAAATTTGATCAGACGCCGGTGAACGGCCAATATGCCGATTTGCACCGGATGGCTGAAATCGGAAGAAGAGGCGTGCTTGCCCTTTTATCTGACAGCACGAATGCGGAAAGACCGGGTTATACCGGATCGGAAAAAAGTGTCGGCGCCGAATTGGAGGCGGTGTTTCGCAATGCGCAACAACGGGTTGTGATCGCCACGTTCGCTTCAAATATCCACCGCATCCAACAGGTGATCAACGCCGCGCACGCAACAAGACGCAAGCTGGTGGTAACCGGGCGGAGCATGGTAAACGTCGTGAACATCGCCTCGGAACTCGGATATTTGGACATTCCCGACGGCATGTTGATCGAGCCGGAAGAGTTGAGCAAACTGCCTGCGGACCGTGTGGTTATCTTGTCCACCGGAAGCCAGGGAGAACCGATGTCGGCTTTGACACGGATGGCCCGGTCCACTCACCGCAAGGTCGACATATTGCCCGGCGACACCGTCATCATAGCGGCGACGCCGATTCCGGGCAATGAAAGATATGTGGGGCGTACCGTGGACGAGTTGTTCCGGATCGGAGCCAATGTGATTTACGGTTCCGGCGCCGTATCAGGCATGCACGTTTCCGGTCATGGCAGCCAGGAAGAATTGAAGCTTATGCTCAATTTGATGAAACCCAAATATTTCATTCCGGTTCACGGCGAATACCGCATGCTGCGTCAACACGCAAACCTGGCGGTTTCCGTCGGGATCGACCAGGACCGCATCTTCGTGCTCGACAACGGGGACACCGTGGAAATTCAGGGCGGTGTGGCGCGCAGGGGCGCGAAAGTACAGACCGGAAACATCATGATTGACGGTTTGGGCGTGGGAGACGTAGGGAATATTGTTTTGCGCGACCGCAAATTGTTGTCCCAGGACGGAATATTGGTTGTGGTTGTGACCTTGAGCAAACAGGATGGAACGATCATGTCCGGTCCGGATATTATTTCCCGCGGTTTTGTTTACGTGCGCGAGTCGGAAGGATTGTTGGAAGAAGCAAACCGGATCGTTACGAACACCCTTGTCAAATTGATGAATGAAAATGTGAATGAATGGGCTTCCTTAAAAACTCATGTAAAAGATACTTTAGGACGATTTTTATATGAGCAAACCAGAAGACGGCCAATGATTCTGCCAATCATTATGGAAGTGTAAGTTCCGATCTTATTCCGCAAACTCAAGTCACTTAAGGCTTTCCCGATTTTTCGGGAAAGCCTTTCTGTTTGTGCGGGCGTATATTTTGCACAGCGCAACCCATACTATGGAAACGATAAAGGAGGAATCATATATGCCCAGCGAACAAAAAGCCGGCAAAGACGGCGGACTCCGCATGGTCGGCGGCGAAACACCAAAAAATCCCGTGGTGGAAAACATTCAGCAACTGGGGCAAACGACCACCCCCGTTATGGAATCCAACATTTACTGCATGACGATTATCGGCCAGGTGGAGGGCCATCTCGTTCTCCCTCCGCAAAATAAAGCGACCAAATACGAACATTTGATTCCTCAACTCGTTGCGGCCGAACAAAATCCGAAAATCGAAGGAATTTTGGTCATTTTAAATACCGTAGGCGGGGATGTGGAAGCGGGACTGGCCATTGCCGAAATGATTGCTTCCATGTCCAAACCGACTGTGACTCTCGTATTGGGAGGGGGACACAGCATCGGCGTGCCGATTGCCGTATCTTCCAAATATTCGTTTATTGCGGAAACGGCCACGATGACCATCCATCCGATCCGATTGAACGGTTTGGTGATCGGTGTGCCGCAAACGTTCGAATATTTGGAGAAAATGCAGGAGAGGGTCATCCGTTTCGTGACGGGCCATTCCCGGATCACCGAACAAAAATTTAAAGAATTGATGTTTACTACGGGAGAATTGACGAGGGACATCGGCACGACATTGGTCGGTATCGAGGCGGTCAGGTACGGGTTAATCGATTCGATCGGCGGCGTGGGGGAAGCCATACGCGAATTGAACCGGCAAATCGAAGAGTACCGGAAAAACCGGATGGAGGCCGCGGGAGGGACACCGCAATGATTATTTACACACCTGTGCCTGAAGATAAAGTTTTCGAAGGTATGGAAACTTTTTCGCCCGCTTATTTGGACATCCGTATCGGCGGAATCCCCATGCAGGTAGAGATGATCAATTCCCGGCAGGCAAAAATCATTCGTCTTTACAGCGCCAATCCGGCCGATTACATGAACCCGCTCCAAGCGCCCGGTTCCATCATCGAATTCCGGCCTTGCTTGTCCGCTCATATAGTCGCCATGCCGGAACAAGAAGGGTAACACCGGCGGCATACGCATGTTCGCAGCCTTTACTGTTCTCCTCCAGGGAAACTATGGTATAATTACGTTCGGAGGGTGAACGGAATGTCCAGATCCAGAAAAAAATCCGCACGGTTACAGACGAGCATTAAATACGAGTTGTACGGCATTGTCATATTGACCCTATCCGTGATTGCTTTGTCGCAAAGCGGCTCGTTTGCGCGCTCTCTGAATTATTTGTTTCGCTTTCTGATCGGTCACTGGGATTTTGTCATCCCTGTTTATTTTATATATATGGGTCTGTATGTCATGATGAAAAGGGAATGGCCGAAATTTTGGACAAGACGCAAAACCGGATTGCTTGTTTTTTTGCTCGGTCTGGTCATCATGAGCCATATCAGCCTTTTCAACCGGTTGGATCCGCTCGGCAACTTTACGGGATCCCACATCATCCGGCAAACGTGGATCAATATGATCGAAGCCCTTCCGACCAATCCCCAAGGCGCGGAGTATTTGTCAGGTAATGTGGGAGGCGGGATGATCGGGGCGTTGTTGTACGGGTTGTTGTATTTTCTGTTCGATAATTTAGGGGCCCGGTTGATCCAGATTACCTTGTTCATCATCGGGTTTGTCTTAATTACGGGCATATCTTTGGTGGATGTGGGCAGCAATTTCGGGAAGCGGGTCAGAAGACTGCAGAGCGGACTCGATCACCGGATCAGCGAATGGTCGGCAAAGAGGAAACTCGACCGGCAACGTCTGCAGGAGGAAGACGGCGTCAACGATAGCGGTTTGCCCGAAGAAGATAAGGATGAAGAAGTGTACATACCCGTTATTTCCGATGACCGTCCCAATGCGAAGAAAAAGCCGCTGTTTTTCCAATTGCTGAGACCATCCAAAGAACGCGGGACGGCGAATGCCGATGCCGAGGAAGCCCGCGCGGACGGTAAACGCGGCGATCCCCGAAGCGGAAACGGTCCGTCCAATACGGACATGGCTTCCTGGCATGGCGACAGCGCGGAAGAAAAGACGAAAGACCAGACGATCCCGCTTATCCGTGATTTTCAGGATCATTTGCGGGACGATGCCGCTTTTCCGCTTCCTCTTCAGGCGGAAACCAAAGAAAACCAGGCTGCGTTGCCCGCCGGTCCGGGACCCGTTTCGGAGGAATCCGATGATTGGGACGGGGAACTTTCTTCCCTGCCGGAAAACGGGATGGGAACGGACAAGCCGCAAAGGGAAAAACCCGCTTACCAACTTCCGCCCTTTCATTTGTTGTCCAAACCGGCCAATCACGGCAAAAACGGAGAGAACCCGAATCACAAAGCCAACGCGCGCAAGTTGGAGACGACGCTCGAAAGTTTCGGGGTTCGCGCCAAAGTTCTCGAAGTGGTTCATGGGCCGGCGGTCACGCGATACGAAATACAACCCGATGTGGGAGTCAAGGTCAGCCGCATCGTGAGTCTGACGGACGACATCGCTCTGGCACTGGCCGCCAAAGACATTCGGATTGAAGCGCCGATACCGGGAAAATCCGCGATCGGCATCGAAGTCCCGAACACGGAAGTGGCCGTCGTCACCTTGCGGGAAGTGATGGAAAGCCCGGCATTTCTCGATTCCCCTTCCAAACTGACGATTACTTTGGGACGGGATATTTCCGGAAAGCCGATCGTCGGCAATCTGGCCAAAATGCCTCACTTGCTCGTCGCCGGCGCGACCGGTTCCGGGAAGTCGGTATGCATTAACGGCATCATTACCAGCATCCTGTTTAAAGCGAAACCCGACGAGGTCAAATTTTTGATGATCGATCCGAAGATGGTCGAACTGAATGTTTACAACGGAATCCCCCATTTGTTGGCCCCCGTGGTCACGGACCCGAAAAGGGCTTCGTTGGCGCTGAAAAAAATCGTCGCCGAAATGGAGAAAAGATACGAATGGTTTGCCAAAAGCGGAACCCGCAATATTGACGGGTATAACGCCCTGGCCCTGGAAAAAAACGAAGAACCTCTTCCATACATCGTCGTCATTGTCGACGAGCTGGCCGATCTCATGATGGTCGCGGCGAACGATGTGGAAGATTCCATTTGCCGTCTGGCGCAAATGGCGCGCGCAGCCGGCATCCATCTGATTATTGCCACCCAGCGGCCGTCTGTCGATGTCATTACCGGATTGATTAAAGCGAACATTCCGTCGAGGATCGCTTTCGGCGTTTCTTCGCAAGTGGATTCGCGCACGATACTTGACATGGCGGGCGCGGAGAAATTGCTCGGACGGGGGGATATGTTGTATTTGCCCGTCGGAGCCTCCAAGCCGGTGCGTGTCCAGGGCGCTTTCCTGTCCGAACGGGAAGTGGAAGCGGTCGTTCATTTCGTCAGTTCCCAGGGGAAAGCCGACTATAGGGAGGAACTTGTGCCTGAGGTGGAACAAACCGGGGAAACGGAAGAAGAGTATACGGACGAATTGTACGATCAGGCGGTCCATATTGTGCTCGAAGCCAAACAAGCATCGGTTTCGTTGCTTCAGCGGCGTTTGAGAATCGGCTATACCCGCGCGGCAAGGCTGATTGACGCCATGGAAGCGAAAGGAGTCGTCGGGCCTTATGAAGGCAGCAAACCCCGGGAAGTCAGGCTTACCCTCGAACAATATCAGCAAAACCAGATCAGTTCGTGACGAACATTCGTGACGAAAAAAGAAATCGATGACAAGAAAGGCTATCCCATCAATTGACGGCGGGATAGCTATTTTTATTGCCTCCGAACCCCCATGGGGAAGTCCGTCCCGGAATGTCCCTCGTGCGGGGTTTTTTTGTTTTGTTTCGGTCCGGCTTCGTCGGTCAATTTTCAGTCAGTTTACGGACAAATTTTCGAATCCGGGGATCCTCCATAATCATGATCAGATCGTCGATGAAGCTGGAAGGTTTGCGGGAAGAGACGGCCGGAGGATGCTTCGGCAGCGGGGGAACGGGTCCGAAAAAAGGAGCGTATGGAGGCCATGAACCGGGAGGCTGCTGCATTTTTTCGAGGGAATGTTGCATTTGTTTTAATTGGCTTTCGATCGCGTGCAGCCTGTCGTTCAGATTGTTTTCCGGTTTGCGGCGGCGGGACGTCGCGGGAGATTTCATTCGTTCACCTCCAGTTTTGACGGTTTATATTAGCCTATGCCCAAGAGAAGGTGCCTGTCAGGGATATATGCCCATTTTTGTATAGAAACATAAGACTTTTCTCATAATAAGCTTAACATGTTGCCAAACACTTAAGAACACAGAAAGGTTTGATCATAAGCATGAATAAACGGATTGTAATCATGGCGATCAGCTTAATGCTTTTAATGCTTGCCTGTTACGAGATGAAAAACGTATGGTTCGATGCGCGGCAAACATTTGAAAACTGGGATATCAAATACGGAGCTGTGGGCAAAGACGTTTATGAACTGCAGGGAAGATTGAAATTTCTCGGGTTTTACCACGGCAAAGTGGACGGAATTTTCGGTTACCGTACGTTACAGGCGGTAAAACATTTCCAATCGGAATTCGGTCTGGAAAAGGTGGACGGCATCGCCGGTCCCAAGACAAAACTGAAACTGTGGGAGGCTACGAAACATTGGCGGCCAACGGCGGAAGATCTTCCGGAAGGGCAAACCGTCCAACAGCCGGAGCCGGTTTCCATTCCTTCATCCAACAGCCTGGGATTATCCCAGCAAGAAATTAATCTGATGGCCAACGCCGTATATGGCGAAGCGCGCGGAGAGCCGTACATCGGTCAGGTGGCCGTCGCCGCCGTCATTTTAAACCGGGTGAAACATCCGAGTTTTCCGAACACCGTATCCGGCGTCATTTTCCAACCCGGAGCCTTCACTGCCGTGGATGACGGACAAATCTGGCTGACCCCCGACGAAACGGCCAAGCGTGCGGTTCTTGATGCGGTGAACGGCATGGATCCGACCGGCGGGTGCATATATTACTTTAATCCGGCGACAGCGACATCCAAATGGATTTGGAGCCGTCCCCAGGTGAAACAAATCGGCCGCCATATTTTCTGCAAATAACAGCATGAACCGGTGGAAAAACCTCCCGGATTTCCGGGAGGTTGCTTCTTCTTGTGTCCAAGGAATATAATGGAATAATAAAACGTTCGGACATCTCATGATTTGTTCATGAATGGCCGCGGATGGAAACCAGCCGGTTGGAAGGAGGCTTTTTTTCTGTTGAAACCAATAACGTACAGCCGTACGACCGCCAATCAAATGCGGCTTCATGTGCTGCCGACCGGGCAGTTTAAAACGTACACCATTGCCGTATATATCGGCCAACCTCTTTCGGAAAAAACAGTGACGATGAACGCGTTGATTCCGTTTGTCCTGCGCAGAGGCACGGAGCGTTTCCCCGAAACCAAAAAGTTCCGCGAACAATTGGACGACATGTACGGCGCAGGCTTCGGTTTTGATATTTACAAACGGGGAGACTATCAGATTGTTCAATTCCGCATGGATGTGATTCATGATCAGTTTGTGCCGGGATCCGGTCCGCTATTGAAACAATCGCTGCAATTTCTCGGCGAAATGCTTACCCGTCCCGTGTTGGAAGACGGCGGATTTCGCTCCCGATATGTGGAAGACGAGAAGACGAACTTGCGCAAACGCATCGAGGCGGTCGTCAACGACAAGATCCGGTATGCCGCCGAACGCTGTATCGAAGAGATGTGCAAAGATGAACCTTATCGTTTGCACCCGTTGGGAAATATCGGCGAACTGGAACAGATCACTCCGGAATCATTGTACAACGCTTACCAAAACTGGCTTTCCACAGCGCCGATCGATATTTACGTCGTCGGCCAGACGACCTTGGAAGAAGCGGAAGAATACGTGAAAACCTATTTCCCGATCAAGCGTAATGCCAATCCGTCTTATGCGAACTTGCCGCCGTCGATCAAGGAAAGACCGGTTCAGACGGTTGTCGAGCGCATGCAAGTCAGCCAGGGAAAATTAAATATGGGATTGCGGACAAAGCTGACCTACGCCGATCCGCAATATCCCGCGCTGCTGATGTATAACGGAATTCTGGGGGGATACCCCCATTCCAAATTGTTCGTCAATGTCCGCGAAAAGGCGAGTCTGGCTTATTACGCTTCTTCCCGCATGGACGGCCATAAAGGGATTATTACCATCCAATCGGGAATCGAAATCGCCAATTACGAGAAAGCGGTCAATATCATTCAGCAACAATTGGAAGCGATCCGTCGGGGAGATATCCACGATCTGGAACTGGAACAAACCAAGGCGATGATTGCCAATCAATTGAACGAACTGCAAGACTCCGCCTTCGAGCTGATCGCATTTGATTTCAATTCGGTTTTATCCGGGGTTCAAAGATCGGTTCCCGAGCTGATCGCCGAAGTGAGGCGAATCGACCGCGAAACGGTGCAGTCGGTCGCGAGCCAGATCCGGTTGGACACGATCTATTTTTTGCGGGATCAGGAGGGAGAGTAAATATGCAGCGCAACGTGTACGATTCGGTAAAAGAAACGCTGTACTACGAGAAACTGGCAAACGGTTTGGACGTCTACATGCTCCCCAAACCGGGGTTTCAAAAAACGTACGCCACCTTCGCCACGCGATACGGCTCGATTGACAACCACTTTCAGGTTGAAGGAGGAAAGGAAGTCCGCGTTCCTGACGGCATCGCCCACTTTCTCGAGCATAAAATGTTCGAAGAACCGGAAGGGGACATTTTTTCCACCTTTGCTTCCCAGGGGGCTTCCGCCAACGCTTTTACCAGCTTTGACCGCACGGTATATTTGTTTTCGGCCACAGAACGTATCGCGGAAAACTTGACGACCTTGGTGAATTTTGTGCAAAATCCTTATTTTACCGATGCCAACGTGGAGAAAGAAAAAGGAATCATTGCGCAAGAGATCAAAATGTACCAGGATCATCCCGACTGGCGTTGCTACTACGGCTTAATCGAAGCCATGTACAGGGAACACCCCGTGCGGATCGATATCGCCGGCACCGTCTCCTCGATTTCGCAAATTACGAAAGAAACGCTTTATGAATGCTACCGCACCTTTTATCATCCCGGCAATATGATGCTGTTTGTGGTAGGCGGCGTGGATCCGGAAGAGGTATTTGCCCTTATCCGCGAAAACCAGGAAGGGAAACATTTTGAAAATCAAGGCGCCGTCCGCCGCTTTTATCCCCAGGAACCTCCCGGAGTGGCGATGAAAAAAAAAGTTGTGCATTTGCCGGTATCGCTGCCGAAATGCCTGTTCGGCTTCAAAGAAACGGTGAACGGTCTGGAAGGGAGAGAACTGCTCGAACTCGAGCTTGGCACCAAGCTGATGCTGGAGATCTTATACGGGCAAAGTTCGGATTACTATCAATCGCTGTATGACGAACATTTAATATCGGACCAATTCGGATACGATTTTCAATGCAGCCGGGATTATGCGTTCTCCATGATCGGGGGAGAGACCCGGGATCCGGAATTATTGCTTTCCAGAGTGGAAGCGCAGTTCAATGAGGCGCTGGAAAAAGGGATCGGCGAAGCCGATTTCGAACGCTGCAAACGCAAAAGAATAGGCGCATTTCTTCGCATGTTGAATTCGCCCGAAGCCATTGCCAATCAATTTTCGAATTATCAATTTAAAGGTTGCAATTTGTTTGACATTTTGCCCGTTTACGAAAGTTTGACACTTGACCGGATAAACAGCCGTTTGCGGGAGCACGTCAAATGGGAGCAATTCGCCGTTTCCATTGTAACCGGTGATTCCGTGTGAACAAACCGTTTTCTGAGCAAACTGTGTTGGTAACCGGCGGCAGCGGAGGCATCGGAGCGGCAATTGCCCAACGGTTTGCCATGGCCGGTTTAAATGTCATTATCCATTACAAACGCTCCCGCGATGCCGCACACGATACCGCCCGGAAGTGCGAGGCGTTCGGCGCGAAAGTGTTCGTTGTAGCGGCCGACATCCGTTCGCGGGATGAAGTATTGCGGATGAAAGAAGAGCTTCAATCTCACGGCCTTGTTCCCGATATATTGGTGAATAATGCCGGAATCTCCCATTACGGCATGCTGTGCGACGTGACGGAACAACAATGGGATCAAGTCATCGACGTAAACCTCAAAGGGACGTTTTTGTGCACCCAAATATTTATGGAAGCGATGGTTCGGCAAAAATACGGCCGAATTATCAATATTTCTTCCATATGGGGAATCTGCGGAGCGGCCTGCGAAACCGTTTATTCCGCGGCCAAGGGGGGGATCAACGCTTTTTCCAAAGCCCTGGCGAAAGAGTTGGCCCCTTCCGGCGTTACCGTCAATGCCGTTGCCCCCGGAGCCGTCGATACGGATATGATGTCCGGCTTTCAGGAGGAAGAGAAAGCGGCCATTATGCGGGAAATTCCGATGGGACGTTTTGCTTCCCCCGAAGAAATTGCTTCCCTGGTCCATTTTCTCGCTTTGCCGGAATCGGGATACATTACCGGTCAGATTATCAGTCCTAACGGTGGCTGGATCACTTAAGCAACCTCGCGAATATTTTCTGCTTGTTTTGCAAATATTACAGTTGTCCATTCATCACAACATACAGGAGGGAAGTCAAATGGCAACATCATCGGTTCTTACTGTTTTTGACAAATGGAAACAATTTTTGGGCGAACGTGTGGAACAAGCGGAAAAAATAGGAATGAGCGAGGAAATGATTTCCAAAATCGCGTACCTGATCGGCGAATTCCTTTCCGAAAAAATAGACCCGCAAAACGGTGAAGAACGTGTACTCAAAGAGTTGTGGGATGTAGGAAACGAAGAGGAAAGAAAAATGATCGCCCGCCTGATGGTCAAACTTGTGCAATAACAAGAATCGGCGAATATTTGTGAAACCGCCCTGCTGGACGCAGGGCTTTTGGGTATTTCTCCGGGTTCGTGGTATACTTAAATAAAAGACGGAATTTTGCCGATAAAAGGAGTAAGGACGAATGAACAGCATATACGGCCTATTCAGAAGAAACATCCTCGTCCTCATATGTTGTATGTCCGTTTTGACAGGATGCGGCCATTCCTTGCCTGTGGCGGACGATATTTTACTGCAGCAAAAAAAAGCTGTCCTGATCGTCACCGGCAACAACCTGAAAGATTCACAGCAAACGGTTCTTGATGACGTTCTGGCTTCATGGAACCGGTCTCATCAAATCGCTTATCATTGGCTGCGTCAGGTGGAACAGCTGGATGAACAAGTAAAGAAAGAAATGGTTGAAAAACCGTATGATTACATATTTATTGCAGGAAACGAACTGTTGGCATCCGCGGGTCAATTGCCTGTCGGCGATTCCGGTCCGCGTTTTGTGCTGTTGGAAGACCGGTATCGGGGTGCCGTTCATGAGCCGAACGGGGTGATGTATTGGAAATTTTCCGAAGAACAGCGGAACAAGGCGTGGAGTGATTGGGTGCGGGAAAAGAGGGAAGCGGGAACGCCGATGGCATGGGTGACCGCCCGCGGCGCGCAAATTCCCGCAGCGTTTCTGCCGGCTCATCACCAGGAAATTACGGTCGTCGCCGATGTGTACGGGAGGGAGGATTGGAGCGAGCGCCTGGCGGAACAAGTGGAATTGAACGATCCCCAATGGATTATCCTGTATTCTTCCCTGGAACAAGAACAGATGGACAAAATCAAAAGCTTGGGCGTGCCGGTTATCGACATGACCGCCGACACGGATCTGTCCCTCAATTGGAAGCAGGTGTGGGAGAGCCAATTGCAGATGGTGAAAAACGGGTTGTGGAAACCGGGTGAGTACACATACCCGGACGATTGGATCATCATGGAAAACGTCACGAATCCGAAGGAATTGTAGCCGAGGCAGAAGGGATTTGTAAGATTTTGTCGAATATGTTGTAATATTAGTTGGCGGGAGACATACAGGATGGGACTTAAGCAGTGGTACATGGAATATGCAATCGCAAAAAACCGGCCCGGTTTACTAGGTGATATCGCTTCCCTGGCGGGAATGGCAGACATCAATATCGCGGCCATCAACGGACTGAAAGACAATACGAGAGCCATGCTGCTTGAGACCAATGATGACGAGAAAATCGAATTATTGGGTAAAATATTGAACAAAGCGGATCATATCAGGGTGAAGGCATTGCGCCCGCCAGACTTTACCGACCTGTTGGCCCTTCGCCACGGAAAATATATCGAGCAAAGCAGCGACCGATGCAATACCTTTCGTTTCCTTCGGAACGAATTGGGATTGCTGGTGGATTTTCTGGGAGAAATCTTTAAGAAAGATGGAAGACAAATTATCGGATTTCGGGGAATGCCGCGCATAGGCAAGACCGAATCGGTGATTGCAGGCAGCGTATGCGCCAACAAACGTTGGATCCTTGTTTCTTCCACCTTGTTTCGGCAAACGATCAGAAATCAGTTGTCGGGCGATGAGATGAATCGGGAGCATGTGTTTATCATTGACGGGATCGTTTCCGCTCTCAGAGCCGACGAAAAACACCGTATGTTGGTGAGAGAAATCATGAATATGCCTTCTACCATTGTGGTGGAGCATCCCGACATGTTTATAAGGGAGTTTCATATCGCCTACGAAGATTTTCATGCCCTTATCGAGCTTCGCAATCAGCCTGATGAGGACATCGCATATGACGCCCTGGAACAGGTTTTTGAAACCGACTGAAGTCAAGTCGGCAGATAGCATATCGCAATAACGGAGGTGAGGTCGTGTCGGAGCTGGGACAATTATTGAAAAAAGCGAGAATCGAAAACGGCATTACTTTGGACGACTTGCAAGAAACAACCAAGATTCAGAAAAGATATTTGGAAGCCATAGAAGAAGGAAATTACAAAATATTGCCCGGCAGCTTCTATGTCAGGGCTTTCATTAAAAATTATGCGGAAGCGGTGGGCCTGGATCCGAATGAAGTGCTCAAGCTTTACCGGAATGTGATTCCTTCTCCGGAAGAAGAAACGAATATGGAAACCATTCTCACCAAACGGGCCGATTCCAAAAACACGGAAAAGATCAACAAGTGGATTTCCGGAGTGGTGATGTGGTCCTTTGTCATATTGATCGCAGGGATCATTTATTATTATATTAGCAGTACCCACCAGGGAAATACGGGCGAGATTCTGGACGACCGGCGGATCACGGACAGGACGGAATCGGTCGCGGGGGAAAATGTGCCGAATCCTCCAACAGCTGAAGAAACCGGGCAATCGGATCAACCGTCGCCCGTTGCGGAACCTCCCGAAGAAAAACCGGAAGTGAAATTGTCCAAAAGCGAGGGAGGGGTAGATTTTTATGTGGTGACGCATTCCGCCAAACTGACATTGGAAATGAAGGTGACGGGAGACCGTTGTTGGATTCAGGTGGACGAACTTCTGGATGACGGGACAAAAAACACCAGGGAAGCGAAAAATTTGGTGAACGGCGATGTCCGGAAATGGGACCTGGAAAACTCCGTATTCGTCACCGTCGGCAAAGCGAATGCGATTGAAGTGAAAGTGAACGGAGTATCCATTCCGACGGGTGATCTGCCGAACCCGAAACGCTTTGAATTTGGATTGGAAAAAACGTAAGTTTCTGCCGAATCAACCGGTTTCGCGCGGCAGGAACGGATATCAGCGCCGTTTGTCTTAAACCGAGGGCGGACGAGGGCAAGCGGGGTGTAACGCCGGTCGGCGTGCAGGTCAGATGGTTCGGGCTGGTATCTTACGGCATGCAATGGGGGTTATCAAACGGGAAAAACAAGGTCCTTCGATTCGGAAGGACCTTGTTTTGTTATGGTTATTTTGCTTTTTGACACCCCTGTGTGCTTGTATTATACTTGTGAAAGAAAGCGGATAGGCAGATTGCGTGGAGGGAAGCATGTCAGAAAAAGTAAAGATTGTCACGCTAGGTTGTGAGAAAAATCTTGTCGATTCGGAAATTATGTCCGGTCTGATTTCCCAGCGGGGTTATTCTTTGGTGGATGAGAAGGAAGAAGCCACGGTCATCATTGTCAACACTTGCGGTTTTATTGATGCGGCCAAGGAAGAATCCGTGAATACGATTCTCGATATGGCGGAATTAAAAAAAACGGCTAACTTGAAAGCTTTGATTGTATCCGGTTGTTTGACCCAACGATACAAACAGGAGTTAATGAAAGAAATGCCGGAAATCGATGGAATTGTGGGGACCGGCGATTTTGATAAAATCGGGGAGATCATCGACAAGGCATTATCGGGTGGCAAGCCTGTCTACGTGGGCAACCCGGTATTTAATTACGAGAAGGTATTGCCGCGCAGGCTATCTACACCGCGTTACACCGCCTATGTCAAAATTGCCGAAGGGTGCAACAACGCCTGCACGTTTTGCAGCATTCCGATCATGAGGGGGAAATTCCGCAGCCGCAGCATCGAATCGATCGTTTCCGAGGTAGAGATGCTCGCCGGTCAGGGAGTGCGGGAAATCAGCCTGATCGCCCAAGACTCCACCAACTATGGAGCCGATTTGTACGACCGTTTCATGCTGCCCGCATTGCTGAACAGGGTAAGCGAAGTGCCCGGCATTTCCTGGGTGCGGCTTCATTATGCTTATCCCGGCTTTTTTACGGATGAGCTGATCGATACGATCGCGTCCAATCCGAAGATATGCAAATATTTTGATCTGCCGTTGCAGCATAGCGAAGATCATATTTTGAAACGGATGAGACGTCCGGGACGGCAGAAGGATGCGAGGGCACTGATTGAAAACATTCGTTCGCGCATCTCGGATGCGGCTTTGCGCACATCGATTATCGTCGGATTTCCCGGAGAAACCGAGGAAGATTTTGAACGTCTGTGCGAGTTTGTAAAGGAAATCCAGTTTGACCGTTTGGGAGTGTTCACTTACTCCCTTGAGGAAGATACGCCGGCGGCCCGGCTTCCCGGCCATCTGCCCGAAGAAGTGAAGGAGTACCGCGCTAACGTCCTGATGGAGTTGCAAAGGGAAATATCCCGGAAACGCAACGAACGGAGGATCGGCCAACTGATGGATGTTCTGATCGAAAGGTATGACGGACGCAACGATGTGTATGTCGGGCGATCCCAATACGACGCGCCGGAAATCGACGGTGAAGTGTTCGTTGCCAACTGCCGGACCGATATCGGGGAAATTGTAAAAGTCCGCATCACCCATTCGTTTGAGTATGATTTGTCCGGGGAGGTCGTTTCATGAATCTGGCCAATAAAATTACATTGGCGAGAATTTTTTTGGTACCGATCATCATGTTCTTCCTCCTCGTTAAGGTTCCTTTTCCGCAAATTGAAGTGGAGCAATTCAGCATCACTTACAATCAGATCATCGCTGTTCTTATTTTTATTGTAGCCGCCAGCACGGACAGTCTTGACGGATACATTGCGCGCAAACAAAAACTGGTGACGAATCTGGGGAAACTGCTTGACCCGCTCGCGGACAAACTGTTGGTCACGGCAGTGCTCGTTTCGTTGGTAGATATGGGAAAGCTGGATGCGTGGATCGCGATCGTCATTATTAGCAGAGAATTCGCGGTAACCGGTTTGAGACAAGTCGCGCTGTTGGAAGGAGTCGTGATGGCGGCCAGCAAGCTGGGGAAGTGGAAAACAGGAACGCAAATTACGGCGATCATCGCTTTGCTGTTGAACAATTTTCCGTTTACGTTCATTGATTTCCGGTTTGATTTGTTGGCCAGCTGGGTAGCCGCCATCATTACGATTTATTCGGGCATCGATTATTTTGTCAAGAACAAGCACATCATTCCGATCTCCGACAACGGCCGTTAAGGGGGAGAAACGATGAAAGCGGAAATTATCGCGATCGGCACGGAACTGCTTCTCGGGCAAATTGTCAATACCAACGCCCAATATTTGGCGCAAGCCTGTGCGGGTATGGGCATCAATGTATATTATCAAACGGTTGTGGGCGATAATGCCGAACGGATCCGCCGCGCGCTGGAAACGGCGCGTTCGAGGGCAGATCTCATTATTTGCACCGGCGGGTTGGGGCCGACCCAGGACGATTTGACCAAAGACGTGCTTGCGTCTTTCCTGGGGAAAGGCCTGTACCTGCATCAGCCATCCATGGATAAAATCCAGGCTATTTTTCAAGCCCGGGGCGTACATATGGTGGAGAGCAACAAAAGACAGGCGTTGATGATTGAGGATGCCGTGCCGTTGCCGAATGAGACGGGGTTGGCGGTGGGGCTGGCCATCAGCGCGGAAGGAACGCATTATATGCTGCTTCCCGGCCCCCCGCGGGAAATGAAGCCGATGTTCGATCAGTACGGAATCGAGTGGTTGCGTTCCATTTTGCCGTCGAACCAGCCGCTGTTTTCGGTCATGCTAAAATTCGCCGGAATCGGGGAATCGAGCCTCGAACACGAGTTAATCGATCTCATCAAAAACCAGCAGGATCCGACCATTGCCCCTTACGCCAAAGAAGGAGAAGTGACGATACGCCTGACGACGCGCGCCGAAACCCTTGAAACGGCGATCCGCAAGATGAAGCCGACGGAGATGGCGATCCGCGAGCGGGTAGGACAATACTTGTACGCCACGGAAGACATATCCATCGAAGAAGCGGTGGTGCGCCTGCTGGCCGATCAGGGGCGGACGCTTGCCGTGGCGGAAAGCTGCAGCGGGGGACTGCTAAGCCATCTGATCACGTCCGTGCCTGGCAGTTCGTCGGTTTTCCGCGGGGGAATCGTTTGCTATACCAATGAAGTAAAACATCGGCTGCTTAGCGTCCCATCCGAGGTGTTGGAAGGAAACGGCGCTCCGGGAGCGGTGAGCGAAGAGACGGCCATGATCCTGGCAGACAATGCGTTGCACAGGTTGGACAGCGATTTCGCCTTGTCTGTTACCGGCGTTGCCGGGCCGGGCGAATCGGAAGGAAAACCGGTCGGGCTGGTATACGTAGGCGTCGCCCAAAAAGGAAAGCCGGCCCGAAGCGTGAAATTGATGCTGTCAGGCGGGCGGAACTCGATTAAACTGAGGGCGTCCAAGCAGGCGTTATATGAATTGTGGAAACTCCTCGCCCGCCCGAGTCAAGACAGCTAATGTTCGGACTCACTTGTGTTCAGACTCAGTTATACCATGTGAGACCTCCGTTCATCGTGCAAAATGGGCGATTTCATGCGGTTTCATAGGAATACAAGGGAATAAAGAAGGAAAGAAGAAGGAAAGAAATAAGAAGGAAATCACCAAGCAAGCAGGAATCACAAGCAAGCAGTCGGTGAATGGGAAGAAAGCCTGCAAATGTGCAGGCTTTGACGTTTGAAGTAGGCCGTTTGGGAAAAATGCCTGCGAAAGTGCAGGAAATTTTTCTTCGCATTATTGAAAAATCACCAATTTTGCGGAAAATTCCTGTATTATGGCAGGAATCCGGAATTTTAGGCCTTGTTGGGAAGAAAAAGGATGTAGGATTGCAGGTTTGCATAAAAATGTTGCCGGTTTTATTGCCGGTTTGCATAAAAATGATTGCGGCAACCCATCAGAAGATCGCATAAGGTAAAAGATAGTAAGGTAGTAAGGCAATATAATGTAATAAGGCAAAAAGGAAATAAAGGGAATAAAGGGAATAAAGGGAATAAAGGCAATTAGGTAATGAGACACTGGACAATCTTTCTTTTTTGCGCTATAGTAATCTTTGATAAACGTTGAGCGGAAGAACCGTAACGAGGTGCCTCTTGCACTTAGTTGCGGTTTTTCTTTTACGCCCTTCTACACCATTCGCGTATATCCGTCGCGCGGAATCTCGCCCTGAAAAATCAGAATGTATGTTCGAAAAAACACTTGTAAGTGCCGTCAAAAGAAGTTATGATAACTATAACATGAACAAAAGGAAGTGAGTTTTTTGACTGACCGGCGTGCAGCACTTGAAATGGCTTTACGGCAAATTGAAAAACAATTCGGTAAAGGATCAATCATGAGGCTGGGGGAGTCTGCCCTCACCCAAGTGGAAACGGTGCCGAGCGGCTCGCTCGCTCTTGACCTTGCCCTTGGCGTCGGCGGATTCCCGCGTGGCAGAATTATCGAAGTATACGGTCCGGAATCTTCGGGGAAAACGACCGTCGCTTTGCATGCCATTGCCGAAGTTCAGAAAATTGGGGGACAGGCCGCCTTTATCGATGCCGAACACGCGCTCGACCCGTTGTATGCCAGCAAGCTTGGCATAAATATTGACGAGCTGCTGTTGTCCCAGCCCGACACGGGAGAGCAGGCGCTCGAAATCGCCGAGGCTTTGGTCCGCAGCGGGGCGGTGGACATTATTGTCATTGACTCGGTCGCCGCGCTTGTTCCCCGGGCAGAAATCGAAGGCGAGATGGGCGATTCCCACGTTGGTCTCCAGGCCCGCCTCATGTCCCAGGCTTTGCGGAAACTTTCCGGCGCCATCAACAAATCGAAAGTGATAGCCATCTTTATCAACCAATTGCGGGAGAAAGTAGGCGTAATGTTCGGCAATCCCGAAACGACCCCGGGCGGAAGGGCGCTGAAGTTTTATTCGTCCATACGCCTTGAAGTCAGACGGGTGGAAACGATCAAACAGGGCAATGATATGGTCGGTAACCGCACCCGTATCAAAGTGGTCAAGAATAAAGTTGCTCCGCCATTCAAACAAGCGGATATCGATATTATGTACGGGGAAGGAATTTCCAAGGAAGGCAGCTTGATCGATATCGGAACGGAGTTGAATATCATCGAAAAGAGCGGCGCGTGGTACTCGTTCAATAACGAACGCCTCGGGCAGGGACGGGAGAACGCGAAACAATTTTTGAAAGATAATCCGCAAGTTGCCGAAACCATTGAACGCAAAATCAGGGAATTGCATAATTTGGGTACGATCGCCACTTCCTCCCGTTTCGAGGATGACGACGATTTGGCCATTCCTCTTGAATGATGATCATCTCTTTTATTGAAAAAGGGAATCCTTCCTCCCGTGAATATATTGTTCATCTTGATGACGGACGAACGTTTTCGGTTCATGAGGATACGATGATCCGGCACCGGTTGTTGAAAGGCGCCCGGTTGACGGAGGAGCAAATCGCGCGGATTTTGCGGGATCACCGCTGGCAGAGGGCATATGAGGCCGCAGTCCAATTTCTTGCCCGTAAACCCCGGTCCAAAAAGGAAGTGCAGGATCAACTCCGGCAACAAGGGTATGAAGCGGAATTGGTCCAATCGGTCAGCCGTGCGCTGGAAGAGCGGGGCTACATTGATGACCGGCAGCTTGCCCGGATCTGGGTTGAGCAACGAATGCTGTCGCAAAAAAAGGGCAGAAAGCTGGTCGCGTACGAGTTGCAACAGAAAGGGCTCGGCCTGGATCACATCCGTTCCGCTTTAAGTCTGTTGGAGGACGGGACGGAAGAAGAGAACGCCTATCTTTTGCTGAGCAAAAAAATTCTGTCCTTGTCCGGAAACCGGTTGATGATGAAGCGGAAACTGGTTCATTATTTGCTGCGCCGCGGATATTCGCAGCCTGTCATCAGGCAAGCGATTCTTCGATGGAATGAGGAGCATCCGGACCGGCCTTTGTGAACGGCCGCTCGATATCAGCATCTTTGATATCAGGACATCTTTTCTGGGTTCGAAAACGCGGGGTGCATTGTCAAGGTTGCGGTAAGAAGGGGTCCTTGAGCTTTCGGCACGAACCTGAACAAGGAGGAATCGAACCTAAACAAGGAGGAATCGAACCTAAACAAGGAGGAATGGATGCGGTTTATGTACAATTTGCGGGACCGGATTGCAGGGCGTAAGCATAAAGAAATTTACGCTTTAATCCGAAAACATGGAACCGTTACGAAGACGGATTTGATCGGGCAGTGCGATATGACAGTAAGCACGTTGACGCGGACGTTGGAGGAGCTTGTTCAATTGGGATATATTTCCGAAATGGGGAGAGGGAAATCCCGGGGCGGGCGAAGACCCGTTCTTTACGGCACAAACCCGGATGCGGCCTGCGTTTTCGGATTGGATATTTCCCGCGCATATTCCCGCTTGTTGTTATGCAACCTGCATCTCCAAAAAATCGATTCCGTCGTCTGGGCGATGACCCGGCAAATGACGCCGGAATGGTTGCTGGGTTCTGTCGTGGAAGCCGTGCGGTCGTTGATGGACAAGCATCGGTTGAACAAAAAAACGGTGCTTGGCATGGGGGTCGGTTCCGTAGGACCGCTGGACCGGATCCAGGGCATGATTCTCGATCCGCCATACTTTCCTGCAGAAGGATGGCGTAACGTAAAGGTCGTTTCTTATTTGGAAAGCCACCTTGATATTCCCGTGGTGCTCGATAATGGCGCAAACGCCGGCTTATGGGCGGAATACTGGGTGAATAAGCCCGGCCAACACCGTGAGCATCTGCTCTATATCCGCACAGGCGTCGGGTTGCGTTCGGCAATGATGTCAAACGGGCAACTTGTATACGGCGCATTCGATATGGAAGCGGCCATAGGACTAATGATTATTCAGACCGACGGCATCAAGCACCGCTACCGGGAACACAGTTATGGCTGTCTGGAATCGTATGTGTCCACTTACGCTTTGGAACAAGAAGCGATTTCGAAATTAAAGCAGGGACGCAAGAGCGTGCTGCTGGATCTGGTTCCTTCCATCGAATCGTTGCAATTCGGCCATCTGCTGGAGGCGCTGAGGCAAAACGACCCGCTGACGGTGGAAATTTTCACCCAGGCGGCCACGTATTTCGGCATCGGGTTGGCGAATCTCCTCAACATTCTCCATCCGCAGAGAGTGATCCTGGGCGGCCCTTTGATCATTGGCAACGACTTGTTTTTTCAAACATGCACCGACATTGCGCTCCGAAATACATACCATTATCCGTCCTATGACGTCGAGTTCGTCAAAGAAAAGCTGGGGGAAGATACCATTGCGACCGGCGCCGCCGCGATGGTGATCAACGCGCTGACGGATTGACCAACGGATTAGCTGAGGGATTGGCCAACGGATTGGCTGACGGATCAGGAGAAGAGGAGAATACCGGCAACCCCCGAGGAAAGAAGGAGAAGGAGCGGATGAACGCGGAATTTGATCAACAAAAAAAGCGATAGGGCAAATATGGTTGCGTACGCCATAAACGGCCATTCCCAAGCCGGGGCGATCCCGTTGATCATTCCGTACCGGATTCCCGCAAAGATGATCAGGCTTGCCACCACCGGCCGTAATCCGTAAAATACCGCTTCAAACCAATCTGTACGATGTAGACGGTATAAGAACATGCTGAGCAACAAGACGATAAGAACCGATGGCAGCGTGGTTCCCAAAGTGGCAACAACCGCTCCGGGAAATCCTGCTGTCCGGTAGCCGACCATGGTTGCGATATTCGTTGCGATCGGACCGGGGGACATGCCGGAGATGGTGACGATTTGCACCAAATCGCGAACCGGAATCCAGCCGTGCCGGATCACTTCGCTTTCGATAAGCGGAATCATGGCATATCCCCCGCCGAAAGATACGCAACCGATTTTCACAAAAGACCAAAACAATTGCCACAACATAGCGGTTCCTCCTGTTGGATAGGGATGACCGGTTTAAAGGGCTGTGTGTAAAAATGCTGTGTGTAAAAATAATGACGTAAAAATGAACGGAAGAATAAGCAGAAACGGAAGCAAGAAAAATTATGGGCGCATGCTGTCCGCGCGATACTGTTCGCGATACTGTTCGGGATACCGTTTATGTGGAGACGGATCTCCCTGACGGATATTTTTTTTTCGTTTGCGATTCATGAGGGATCTACCGACTTTTAACAGCAAACCGGCTGCAATAGCCGCCAAGACAACCCAAATGGGGGGGATCCGGACAAACCATAGCACGAAAAACGAAATCGCGGCCATCCCCATTGTCGTTTTATCCGTAACGGCAGATTTCCCAATACGGCAACCGGCATAGAAGATCAGGGCGACGACAGCGGGCGTCATGCCCTTGAAGGCAGCTTGCGCCCAAGGGTTGTCGTTCATATGGAAAATCAACGCCGACAATAAAATGATGATGCAGAAAGTCGGCAGCAACATGCCTGCCAAAGATGCCAAGCTTCCCGCGACACCGGCAATCCGGTAACCGATCAGGACCGCGGCGTTGACACCGATGGCTCCCGGCGCTGTCCCCGCCAGCGAAAACACGTCCGCCATATCGTTCGGCTTAAGCCACCGACGGCGTTGCACCGTTTCCCGTTCGATGAGCGGAATCATCGCATATCCCCCGCCGAATGTCACCGGACTCATTTTTGTGAAAGTCCAGAACAGTTTGAACAACATTTTCCCTCTATTGCCGTTCGGTATCACAAAATCCCGCCCCCTTCATGATTGTCCGCTCTTCTATTATACATGAATTAATTTCATTTTGAATAAAAGAATTATATTTTTTATAAAAAATGGTTGAATATACGGGACACCAAACTGCATTTCTGCGCGAAATTCCCCCTTTACGATTCATACTTTTGTTCAAAATGAAATATTCATACGAAGATCCGTTCCGTACGGAAGATTTGTTCCGCTTTGTTTGCTTGACAAGCTTCTTGGCCAAAAGATAAAATATTCGTGTATGCTTCTTTTTTTGCGGATTAAACCCTTAATGATCCGCCACGTAAAATCGCCAATTTTACTATTCGTGAACCTTAAGATGAATATTGCTTTGTGGGTGTACTTTCGGATTGAAAACTGAATCAGCCCAAGCTAGCCCCTTGGACAACAGACGAGGAGGTGAAGAAGATGCCAACGGTCATTTGGATCCTGATCATTCTCCTTGTTGGAATCCTGGGCTTTGGAACTGGTTATTTTATCCGCAAATCCATTGCTGAAGCGAAAATTTCCAGTGCTGAACGCGAAGCGGAGCGAATCAAGGAAGATGCCCGCAAAGACGGTGAAGCGCTGAAAAAAGAAATGGTTCTGGAGGCAAAAGATGAAATCCACAGAATCCGAACAGAAGCTGAAAAAGACATTCGTGAACGTCGGAATGAAATCCAACGACAAGAAAGACGATTGTTGCAAAAAGAGGAATCGCTGGATAAAAAATTAGAATCCTTGGAACGGAAAGAAGAACAGGTTGCCAACAAAGAGAAACGGATCGAAGAAACGCAGGCGCAAATCGATTTGTTGTATAAAAAACAGGTAGCCGAACTGGAACGTATTTCCGGTTTGACAATGGAAGAGGCTAAACAAATTATTTTATCGAATGTGGAACAGGAGATCCGGCATGAAACGGCTCAACTCATTAAAGAGAGAGAGATGCAAGCCAAGGAAGAGGCCGACAAGAGAGCCAGAGAGATTATCACTTTGGCCATTCAGCGTTGCGCCGCCGATCATGTCGCCGAGACGACGGTTTCTGTCGTGAACTTGCCTAATGAGGAGATGAAGGGAAGAATTATCGGTCGCGAGGGCCGGAATATTCGGGCGCTCGAAACGCTGACCGGTATCGACCTCATTATTGACGACACCCCGGAAGCTGTTATTTTATCTGGGTTTGATCCAATTCGTCGAGAAATAGCCAGAACCTCTCTGGAGAGACTCGTGGCCGATGGGCGTATCCATCCGGCGCGTATCGAAGAGATGGTGGAAAAATCCCGCAAAGAGGTTGACGAAAGAATACGCGAATATGGTGAGCAAGCGACATTTGAAACAGGTGTCCACGGATTGCATCCGGATTTAATTAAAATATTGGGACGCCTGAAATTCAGGACCAGCTACGGGCAAAACGTGCTCAAACATTCGATGGAAGTCGCCTATTTGGCGGGTTTGATGGCCGGAGAATTGGGAGAAGACGTAACATTGGCGAAGCGGGCCGGTCTGCTTCATGACATCGGCAAGGCTCTTGATCATGAAGTGGAAGGTTCGCATGTGGAAATCGGAGTGGAAATTGCGAAGAAGTACAAAGAACATCCGGTTGTCATTAACAGTATCGCTTCACATCATGGCGATTGTGAAGCCACTTCCGTCATCGCTATGCTGGTGGGGGCGGCGGATGCGTTGTCGGCCGCCAGACCCGGGGCGAGACGCGAAACATTGGAAACATACATTAAGCGTCTGGAGAAGCTCGAAGAAATTTCCGAGTCTTTTGAAGGCGTCGAGAAGTCCTATGCCATTCAAGCGGGACGTGAAGTAAGGGTAATGGTTCAACCGGATAAAATCGACGATACGGAAGCATTTCGTCTTGCTCGCGAAATCACCAAAAAAATTGAAAATGAACTCGATTATCCGGGTCACATTAAAGTTACGGTTATTCGTGAGACAAGAGCGGTCGAATACGCAAAATGACGGGGAAGTGGCTTTTACGGCCACTTCTCTTTCATATCTGAATCTGTACGAATCTGAATTCTGTACGAACACGGTTAATGGGGTGATGGACATTAGGATTTTGTTTATCGGGGACATTGTGGGTTCGGTAGGAAGGCAAGCATTGGCTGAAATGTTGCCGAAATTGCGCGAAAAATACGATCCGACGTTTATCGTTGTGAATGCCGAAAACGCGGCAAACGGCCGCGGCTTGACCGGTACGATTGCCAAAAATATATTCGATCTCGGTGTTCACGGCATCACGATGGGTAACCATACGTGGGACAATAAAGATATATTTGAGTTTATCGACCAGGAGCCGAGAATCGTCAGGCCTGCCAATTTCCCGAAAGGGACGCCGGGCCGCGGTTACACCGTTTTGCGGTCCAAAGGAAAAGAATTGGCGGTCGTGAATCTCCAGGGAAGGACCTTTCTGCCGCCGCTGGATTGCCCGTTTCAGAAAGCGGATGATATTCTGGACGAATTAATCAGGAAATACAAATATATTTTGGTCGATTTTCACGCCGAAGCAACGTCGGAAAAAATTACCATGGGATGGTATTTGGACGGCAGAGTGTCCGCCGTCATTGGCACCCACACCCACGTCCAAACCAATGATCAACGGATTTTGCCCATGGGAACGGCGTATATTACCGACGTGGGAATGGTTGGTCCCCGCGACGGCGTTCTTGGCATGGACCGCGAGCCTGTGTTGCAAAAATTCCGCACCCAGCTTCCCGTCCGTTTTGTGGTCGGGGAAGGGAAATGGCATTTTCATGCCGTCGTCATCGATTTGGATGAAATGACCGGAAAAGCGACGGATATTTTTCTCATCCGTCTGGATCAGGATCAACTTGATTTTTCCTAAATGGAACAAATGAATATTTCCTCCAAATAGAAGGAATTTTTCCATGCTCTCGCGAATATTATGGATACTGTAATCATTCCATCATTCCCGAGGAGGTTCGTTCATGGAAGTATTAAAAGTTTCAGCAAAATCCAATCCAAACTCCGTTGCTGGAGCACTTGCCGGCGTACTGCGCGAACGTGGAGCTGCTGAGCTGCAAGCGATTGGTGCAGGTGCACTGAATCAAGCAATTAAAGCGGTAGCAATTGCAAGAGGATTTGTAGCGCCCAGTGGAGTTGATTTGATTTGCATACCTGCCTTTACGGATATTGTCATCGATGGGGAAGATCGGACCGCAATCAAACTGATTGTGGAGCCCAGATAATGGAATGTCGTTTTACGTTAGAGTAAGTTTGCCCGCCCCGAATGCCGATGTTTGCAAAAAAATGGAAAATAAAAGATGTAAACGGTTCCCAAGGGTGATGCTGCCTGGCGCAATGGCTCCGAAAGGGGCTTTTCTTTTTGTCTGAACTTGAGGGGAGGGGGAACGGACGGTGAACATTATTGACGCCCATTGCGATGCACTTTACAAAATGGCTATGCGGAAACATGCCCGTTTTTTGGATGATGAGAACTACTTTGACGTAACGTACCAAGGTTTAAAACAGGCGAATATTTCCCTGCAGTTTTTTGCCATTTATTTGTCCGGGAAAAGTTCGCCTCCAACGTTTGACGATATCATCGAACACTACGATTTGTTTTATCGAAATATCCTGTCTTACAGCGACGTTATGCTTGTGAAGAACAGGAAAGACCTGAAACAGGCGGTCCGGGACGGAAAACTCGGAGCGCTGCTTTCGCTCGAAGGCGTGGATGCCCTGGGGGGCAATTTCGCTTATTTGCGGGCGATCTATGAAATGGGTATACGAGCGGCGGGCGTTACCTGGAATGATGCCAACTGGGCGGCCGACGGGGTGATGGAGCCGCGCCAAGGCGGATTAACGGCCAAAGGTAAACAATTGGTGCGGGAATGCAACCGTTTGGGCATCATTTTGGACGTTTCCCATTTGTCCGTCCGGGGATTCTGGGATCTCGCCGAAATATGTACCAGACCGTTTATCGCTTCCCATTCCAACGCCTATTCCGTCTGTCCCCATCCCCGCAACCTGAACGATGAACAAATCCGGGAGATCATCCGCAAGGGAGGAATGATCGGGATTACCTTCGTCCCGCAATTTGTGTCCGCAGCGGAAAATCCGACCATCTCCCATTTGCTTCAACATATCGAATATATTTGTTCCCTCGGGGGAAGTGAACATCTCGGTTTCGGATCCGATTTTGACGGGACGGATAAGCACATGGAAGGCTTGGCCAAAGTCCGGCATTACGAAAATCTGGCCAATGAGCTTCTTAAGCGCTACAATGCCGGCCTGGTCAACAATTGGCTTTACAAAAATTGGTACGTTTTCCTCGAAAACCAGCTTCCCGATGACGAACCTTAACCCTTTGCGGATGGAAGAAAAGAGGAAATGATTCATTGAACGTATCGTTTGGTCTGAAAATAGCCATACTGATATGATGGACTATGATGGACCTTTTTTTTGACGGATCGTTCTCATATCCGTATGAATATCATCTAAAATAACTATCATCTTCTTTCCTGGAAGACACTTGCTTTTTGTCGCATTAAGTCATAAAATTTGTTTTGAATGGTAAAAAAAATTTCATCAAATCTTCATCGAATTTTCATATTTGTTTTTTTTACCGGTAATTGTAGCCATTTGTCCTGCAGCAACAGATTAAAGGAGTGGACGACGTGATCAGTCAATTGTCTTGGAAGATCGGTGGACAACAGGGTGAGGGAGTAGAGAGTACGGACCGGATTTTCTCAACGGCGCTAACCCGTCTCGGTTATTATTTGTATGGTTATCGTCACTTTTCTTCCCGTATAAAAGGCGGACATACGAACAATAAAATCCGCATCAGCACCAAACCGATCCGCGCGATTTCCGACGATTTGGATATATTGGTAGCGTTTGACCAAGAGACGATTGATTTAAACGCGCATGAACTTCGGGATAACGGCGTGATTATCGCCGATGCCAAGTTCAACCCGAAGGTGCCGCAAGGGGTGAACGCCCGTTTGTTTGCGGTTCCCATCACCGCAATTGCCGAAGAACAAGGAAGCTCGCTGTTTAAAAATATGGCTGCATCCGGCGCTTCATGGGCGCTTCTCGGCTTGCCGCTGGAAGTGTTCAACAAAGCCGTTGAAGAAGAGTTCAGCCGCAAAGGCGCCGCTATCGTGGAGAAAAATTTGCAGGCCGTCAAGAAAGCGGCAGATTTTATTCTTGAGAAAACAGGAGGCGCGTTGCCGGAGTTTCAGTTGGAACCTGCCGATGGCAAGCCCAAATTGTTTATTATCGGAAACGATGCCATCGGATTGGGCGCTGTGGCTGCCGGTTGCCGTTTCATGTCCGCTTATCCGATTACACCGGCTTCCGAGATTATGGAATATTTAATTAAGGTGCTGCCCAAATTCGGGGGAACAGTCATTCAAACAGAGGATGAGATCGCAGCGGTGACCATGGCGATCGGCGCCAATTACGGCGGTGTCCGCGCATTTACCGCTTCGGCCGGACCGGGTCTGTCCCTTATGATGGAAGCCATTGGCCTGGCTGGAATGACGGAAACTCCGATCGTTATTGTCGATACCCAGCGCGGCGGCCCGAGCACAGGTTTGCCGACCAAGCATGAGCAAAGCGATCTTAACGCGCTCATTCACGGCACTCACGGAGAAATTCCGAAAATTATCCTGGCGCCCAGTACGATTGAGGAATGTTTCTACGATACGATTGAAGCCTTTAACCTGGCGGAAAAATATCAGTGCCCGGTCATCATTATGACGGATTTGCAGTTGTCGCTGGGCAAACAAACTTCCGAACTGCTCGATTACCGCAAAATCGTCATCGACCGCGGCAACCTTGTCACCGGTCCGCTTCCGGAATTGGAAGCAAACCAGTTGTTTAAACGGTACGAATTTACCGAGAACGGAATTTCGCCGCGGGTGCTTCCCGGAACGAAACACGGTTTGCACCATGTTACCGGCGTGGAACACGACCAAACGGGCCGCCCCTCCGAAGCTCCGTTGAACCGGAAAAAAATGATGGAAAAACGGATGGAAAAATTAAAACATGTCAAAGTAACCAATCCGATTTTGGCGGACGCTCCGCACGAACAGCCCGATCTGCTCATTATCGGCATGGGATCAACAGGCGGGACGATTGACGAGGCCAGAGCGCGTCTTGCTGCGGAAGGGATCAAAACGAATCATGTCACGGTCCGTTTGATTCATCCGTTCCCGAAAGAACAGTTGAAACCTTATTTGGAAAAAGCCAACATGGTTGCGGTAGTTGAACACAACATTACCGGACAACTGGCCAACTTGATTAAGCTTCATAACGGTTATACGGAGAAAATCAGAAATATATTGAAATACGACGGCACTCCGTTCCTGCCTTCGGAAATTTACAAAGAATGTAAGGAGCTGATCAACAGTGGCAACGCTCAAAGACTTCAGGAACAACGTTAAGCCGAATTGGTGTCCGGGTTGTGGGGATTTTTCCGTACTTGCTTCCATTCAAAGGGCTGCCGCTAACCTGAATCTGGAACCCGAACAATTGGCGGTCGTGTCGGGGATCGGATGCTCGGGACGCATATCCGGATATATCAACGCCTACGGATTTCACGGCATTCACGGACGCGCCTTGCCGATCGCTCAAGGGTTGAAATTGGCCAACCGTGAATTGACCGTTATCGCTTCGGGCGGCGACGGCGACGGTTTCGCGATCGGAATGGCCCATACCGTCCATGCGATCCGCCGCAATATTGACATCACCTATATTGTGATGGACAATCAGATTTACGGATTGACCAAAGGGCAAACTTCGCCGCGCAGCAGTTTCGGTTTTCAAACGAAGAGCACGCCGCAGGGCTCGATCGAACAAGCTCTCTCTCCGTTGGAGCTTGCCATTGCCGCCGGCGCCTCTTTTGTCGCCCAGTCGTTCTCCAGCAACTTGCAACAGTTGACTTCGCTGATTGAACAAGGAATCAAGCATAAAGGTTTTGCCTTTATCAACGTTTTCAGCCCGTGCGTGACGTTTAACAAAATCAATACGTACGATTGGTTTAAGGAACACATTGTCGATGTGGAAGAATTTCCCGATTACGACCCGACAAACCGCGCGATGGCGATGACAAAAATTATGGAAACGAACGGTTTGTTGACCGGTCTGATTTATCGGGATACCGAGCGGAAGAGCTATGAAGAGTTGCTTCCCGGATTTGGCGAACAAGCGCTTGCCAAACGGGACCTTCATCTCACCGAAGAACAATTCGAAAAGCTGGTGGCTGAATTTAAGTAAGACCGGGTTGGTTGGATTCCATCGCTCAGGCATACGGTACGAAATGGCCGTATGCTTTTTTGCATGAAGGGCATATTTTTCTTTTTTGGGTTTTCCGGTCGTTCATGATATAATATGATGGTATGCATACTCGCTCTGACGATGAACAATTTGGTTCATCCAATTTGTAAGGGGGCAAGATTTATCTTATGAAAAAGGAAAAAGATTATTCCATATATTTTCAACCTCCTTCTCTGCTTTCGGCGAAAAAAAGGGGCAGAGAGGAAGTGAAAGTTCATTACGCATCGTCGATTCCGGAAGATATGACCGAGTTCGGGAGAGGCCGGTTTTACTATATCCAGACTTACGGTTGCCAAATGAACGAGCATGATACCGAAGTGATGATGGGATTATTGGAAGCCATGGGTTATGCGCCGGCAACCGACCGCAGGCAGGCGGACGTCATTTTGCTCAACACTTGCGCCATCCGTGAAAATGCGGAAGATAAAGTATTCGGTGAATTGGGGCATTTGAAATCGTTAAAACTGGAAAAACCGTCGCTTGTGTTGGGCGTATGCGGTTGTATGCCGCAGGAAGAAGCGGTGGTGAACCGTATTTTGCAGAAACATCCGTTCGTGGATTTGATTTTCGGAACCCATAACATTCACCGTTTGCCGCAATTGCTGAAAGAAGCGGTATTCAGCAAGGAAATGGTGGTGGAAGTCTGGTCCAAAGAAGGCGACATTATTGAAAACTTGCCCAAAAAACGCCAGGGCGTTAAAGCCTGGGTTAACATTATGTACGGTTGCGACAAGTTTTGCACCTATTGCATCGTACCTTATACCCGGGGCAAAGAGCGAAGCCGCCGTCCGCAAGACGTGCTGGCCGAAGTCCGGGATCTGGCCCGCCAGGGGTTCAAGGAAATTACGTTGCTCGGACAGAACGTCAATGCTTACGGCAAAGATTTCACCGATATTCAATATACTTTTGCCGATTTGATGTCGGATATTTCCAAGATCGACATTCCGCGTGTCCGGTTTACGACATCCCATCCGCGCGATTTTGACGACCGGTTAATTGAGGTACTGGCCAGGAAAGGGAATTTGATGGAGCATATCCATTTGCCCGTGCAATCGGGAAATTCTTATATTTTGCGGAAAATGAACAGAAAATATACGAGAGAGCAGTACCTGGAACTGGTTGAAAAAATCCGCAAAGCCATTCCGGATGTCGTATTGACAACCGACATTATCGTCGGTTTTCCCGGTGAAACGGAGGAACAATTCCAGGATACGCTGTCGCTCGTCCGTGAGGTTGGCTTTGATTCCGCATTTACGTTTATTTATTCGCCGCGGGAAGGGACCCCGGCGGCGGTGATGGAAGATAACGTCACCCTGGAAACGAAAAAAGAACGTTTGCTGAGGCTGAACGAATTGTTAAATCAATTAAGCCTCAAAAGCAACGAAAAGTTAAGCGGCAAAGTGGTAGAGGTGCTCGTGGAAGGCGTAAGCAAACAGAACGCCCAGATATTGGCCGGACGAACGAGAACGAATAAATTGGTCCATTTTGCCGGTCCGCACCATTTGGTCGGGAGCCTGGTTCAGGTGAAAATTACCGACGTCCAAACCTTTTATCTTAAAGGGGAATTCGTGTTTGCCGAAGCCGTATCGCTTTGACATAAAATGGAACGGGGAGTTGAATGGAAATGAGCGGACAACGCTGGCGTAATCTGACTTATCCGACGAAGCATTACAGAAACATTGACATGATTGTTCGCGAAGACATTCTGGCTAAAGCCAGGGAGCTGGCGGAACTGATCGCCACCTCGTCGGAAGTGGAATTCTACAAAAAAGCGGAGAAACAAATCGCAAATAACGAAAATATTCAGCGAATCATCAGCGCGATCAAGAAAAAACAGAAAGAAGCCGTCGCTTTTGAAAAATTTGAAAATCCCCAAATGGTAAAAAAAATAGAAGGAGAGATCGAGGAACTCCAGAAACAACTGGATGAAATTCCTATTGTCAGCCAGTTCAAACAGAGCCAGGAAGATCTGAATTATTTGCTTCAATTGGTGATGACCGTCGTCCGCGATACGGTTTCCGAAAAGATCAACGTCGAACAAGGTAAGGCAGAACGCACCAGTTGCTCCGAATAACCCTGAAAGACAAGAAAAGTGTGAACCGTGACCATAGGAAAGATGGGGGGGACATGGTTAGTGATGCGCCGGCGTTTTGTCATCGAGGCTGTCATGGTTGCCATTTACGGCCAACTGTTGGTACCCAATCGGTCTGTAGAGTATTTGATTCCTTATTCCAGCATATTGGAGCTGTACGAAATGAGAGACAGTACGGACCCCATCATGTTGGACCGGGATGATGATGCTCATGTGAAGAAAAAGATCGGAGAAATGATCGAATTCTTCGAAAATCCGTTTAACAAGAAAAAGATCGAGCGGATCCACTCGATACCGTGGCGGAAAAGTCCGCCCCTTCTCGTTAACGGCAACGTGGTATTCACCGTTGTCAATGCCGTGGAAAACGCCCAGTACGGCGAAGTGTTTGATCCAATCGAAACGGAGTTAATTCTTACATCCATCCGGGAACAAGTCCCGTTGATCATCGATCAAATCGATTTTATTCACCGGGTCTTCGAGGAAGAAGTGCCTGTACAGGTTTACGATATTGAGGATTACGAATTCGCATTGGAACATGAGTTGCCTGCCGAGGACTGGAAAACACCGTAGCGGGAAGCCCGGAAACCGTAGGGAAGGTTCATGGCCGGTATCGCGACGATCCTAAGCTCGTCAAATGTTACGGAACAAAACGAGGGATAGATATAATGAGCAAAACAACCTATTGGGTCCCCGCTCTGGAAAGGGCACATCGCGTGTTGCAATTAATCGCTGAAGAACCCGGGAAATTAAAATTGACGGATTTGTGCAAACGTCTCGGGATCAGCAAAAGCACGATGTTTTCTTTATTGCAAACGATGGAAGCGTTGGATTGGATTTACCGGAAAGAGTCGGATACGTTCAGTTTGGGGGGACATTTCGGTTACCTCGGCAATGCGTATTTCCGGCAGCATGAGCTCGTCGGCGTTTTTCGCAGGGAAGCCCCGAATGTCATGAAACATGTGAATGAAACATTGCATCTCGCCAAATTGGATAAAAATGATGTCATTTATCTCGCCAAGGAACAGTCCGACTCTCCGGTGCAAATGGTTTCCGGTCCCGGCGCGCGTTTTCCCGCCCATGCCACAGCATTGGGGAAAATGCTGCTGTCCGGTTTGACAGATGAAGAAATTTGCGATCTTTACCCGCAGGAAGAACTGTTAACCCTAACCCCGTATACGCTGAAAACGAGAAAACAACTGCTTGAACATCTGCAAACTGTCCGGAAACAGGGATACGCCATCGACCAACAAGAAGGGGTTATGGGGTTCAATTGTGTCGCCGCGCCGGTCTACGGCGCCAACGGCCGCATCATCGCCGCCGTCAGTTGCTCCATGCCGATCCATCATTGGGAGCAAAAACAGGCAAAAGCCAGAAAAGAAATTTGTCAGCTCGCCCAAAAACTGTCGGCAGAATCCTATTAATCCGTCTTGTCAGTCCGTCTTGCAACCGGTTACTTCCGGTTGGCCAGTCACAACCGCATAATCGAAAATGCAAAGCGCCATACGGAAATCAAAGAACGTCCTTCATCGCTGCGCGATGAAAGGGCGTTTTTTTGTTTATCCAACCGGTTCGGATATCAGGGGAAAACATCGATGTCAACTTAATAAGCAGGTTACAAGTGGTTTCCAATTTTACGGAGGCAAGAGCAATGAAAATGGGAGTTGACCGGATTCCTGATTGATGATAGGATAGAGGCAGACGGAATAAAGAACATGGTTCAATATATTGAACCAAAAGAAACATCGAACGATGCGGCCGGGAAATCATGCCGGAACCGAAACGTGTCGCGACATGAATGACAGATCAAGCGAAATAGAAGGAGGATGTTCGGAATGAGCGACATTACCACTTTGGGCGTTCAAATTAACGGTGAAATGAATCCGGATTTTGAAAGCATTCTCAATCCGGGAGCGCTGTCTTTTGTAGCCAAACTCCACCGGACGTTCAACGCCAGAAGAGAAGCATTGTTAAAAAAAAGGGAGGAACGGCAACAAGAAATTGACGGGGGAAAACTACCCGATTTTCTTCCGGAAACCGCCCATATCCGAAACGGGAACTGGACCATCGCTCCTGTTCCGCCCGATTTGCAGGACCGTCGGGTGGAGATCACCGGTCCTGCGGGAGACCGCAAGATGGTTATCAACGCCTTGAACTCAGGCGCAAAAGTTTTCATGGCTGATTTTGAAGACGCGAATTCCCCCACTTGGCGAAACTCGGTGCAGGGCCAGATCAACTTGCGCGATGCGATCCGGCGGACGATCGAATATACCGCTCCGGGCGGCAAAGAGTACCGGCTCAATCCGCAAACCGCCGTATTGATCGCGCGGCCGCGCGGATGGCATTTGGTGGAAAAACATATGTTGGTGGATGGCCAACCGGTGTCCGCCAGCCTGTTTGATTTCGGGTTGTACGTGTACCATAACGCGCACAAATTGCTGGAAAACGGCAGCGGCCCTTATTTTTATTTGCCCAAAATAGAAAGCCATCTGGAAGCCCGCCTGTGGAACGACGTATTCGTCATGGCGCAAGACGAGCTTCAGATCCCCAGGGGAACGATCAAAGCCACGGTGCTGATCGAAACGATTCTGGCCGCCTTTGAAATGGACGAAATTTTGTATGAGCTGCGCGAACATATGGCCGGGCTCAATTGCGGCCGTTGGGACTATATTTTCAGTTATATCAAAAAGCTTCGCAACCATCCTCACGTCATCCTGCCGGACCGCGGACTGGTGACCATGACATCGCCTTTTATGAACGCTTATTCTCTTCTGGCGATCAAAACGTGCCACAAGAGAAAAGCCCATTGTATCGGCGGAATGGCGGCGCAAATTCCCGTGAAGAACAATCCGGCGGCGAATGAAGAAGCCTTGGCGAAAGTAAAGGCCGATAAAACCCGCGAAGCCAATAACGGGCACGACGGCACCTGGGTCGCCCATCCCGGTCTCGTGCCGGTGGCCATGGAAGTATTTGACCGCATCATGCCCGCGCCGAACCAGGTTGACAAACAACTGGACGATATTGAAATTACGGCGCAGCAGTTGCTGGAAGTTCCATCGGGGCCGATTACAGAAGACGGACTGCGTTTGAATGTCAGCGTCGGTATCCAGTATATCGAAGCGTGGTTAAGGGGAATCGGGGCTGTGCCCATCAACAACTTGATGGAGGATGCGGCGACCGCGGAAATTTCCCGCGTCCAGGTATGGCAGTGGATTCATCATCCAAAAGGAATATTGGAAGACGGACGTAAAGTGACCGCTGAATTAACCGAGCAAATCATTGAGGAAGAATTGGAAAAGCTCAAACAAAAATTGGGGAGCGAAGCGTACGCATCCGGACAATTTGCGCGTGCCTCCGAACTTTTCCGCCAAATGACGATACGGGACGAATTCGTCGACTTTCTTACGATCCCGGGTTACGAATACTTGTCCTAGTTTTATCCCCCCCTTCGAACAGGGGGGACGCCAACATCAGACACAACAGATCTGACCTCCTGGATTTTTGCAGATACCGAACCGGTGCCCTTTTCGCAAAGCTTATTGGGAGGTGTTTTTTTTGAAAATTCGCAGTATTGAGACATTTTCGAACGAAAAGTTGTGTATAGTTCGGATAAGAAGCGATGACGGTTTTGAAGGTTACGGGCAGACAGCCCCGTATCATGCCAACATTTCCGCACTCGTGTTGCATCAGCAGCTTTCCCCGCACGTGCTGGGAAAGGAAGTCAACGATCCGCAAGACATCGCCGCTCTTGCCGAGACGTGCATTGTCCGGGAACATAAATTTCCCGGTTCCTATCTGTGCAGGGCGGTCGCGGGAATCGAGACCGCGCTCTGGGATCTGCTTGGCAAGCGTGAAGGACTCGGCGTTTGCGAACTGCTCGGCGGGAAACCGCGGGCCGTGGAAGTGTACGGTTCGAGCATGCGGCGCGACATTGCGCCGGAACAGGAAGCCGAACGTTTGGCGCGGCTGAAACAAACTTCAGGTTTCCGCGCTTTCAAAATCCGAATCGGAAACAATTTCGGCTACAACGAAGACGTTTGGCCGGGACGCACCGAACAAATCGTGCCCGCGGTGCGCCGCGCCATCGGCGACGAAACGTTATTGTACGCGGATGCGAACAGCGGATTTACGCCGGAGCGGGCGATTGAAGTCGGCCGCATGCTGGAACAATACGGGGTTTGCCATTACGAAGAGCCGTGCCCTTATCCCGAGCTGGAATGGACGAAGCAAGTGGCCGACGCTCTGGAGATCCCGGTAGCCGGCGGTGAGCAAGATACGGATCTGGCCCATTGGAAAAGAATGATCGCCATGCATGCGGTGGATATCGTGCAGCCGGACATTTGTTATATTGGCGGATTGAGCCGGGCGTTGAAAGTGGCGAACATGGCAAACGAGCACGGGATGACATGTACTCCGCACGCCGCCAATTTGTCGCTGGTCACCGTATTTACATTGCATATGATGGCAGTGATCCCGAATGCGGGCCGTTTTATGGAATTCACCATTGAAAACGATGCCTGGACACGGGATTTATATGCCAAACCTCTGGAAGTGCGCGAAGGCAGGGTCATGGTGCCGGAAGGACCGGGCTGGGGCGTGGACATCAATACCGGCTGGCTTCATCAGGCCGAATACCGGATCAGTCAATGATCGCACAAACAAGGCATTTGGGAAGCGAAAGGAGTGGCACAGTGTGAAACCGGTGACAAACAGAAGCTGCGCTCAGATCGCCGAGCTGTGTTCCCGCGTCGTAAGGCAGGACCAGGTGACGGAACATCGTGACGGACCGGCTTCCCTTTATCGGATGCACGCGGCGGTCACGGTATGTCCGGAAAACGAGCGGCAAGTGCAAGAACTGCTTCGTTTGGCCAATGAAGAGAAGCTTCGCGTAGCCCCCCGCGGAGGGGGAACGAAAGAAACGCTGGGACAACAGACCGGGCGGATGGACATCATCTTGTCGCTGGAAAAAATGAGCGGCGTCATCCGCCATTCCGCCGGGGATTTAATCTGTACGGTTCTTCCCGGCACGACGATGAAGCAACTGGCAGACACTCTGGCCAAGGAAAACCAATATTTGCCTATTGATGCGCCCTGGCCGGAACAGTCCACGATCGGCGGCGTCACGGCCGCCAACGTTTCCGGATTTAAACGGGCGTTGTACGGTTCCGTCAGAGATTATTTGATCGCCACACGGGTGGTGTACCCGGACGGTACCGTCGTAAGAAACGGCGCCAAAGTGGTGAAAAATGTGGCCGGCTATGACATGAACAAACTGTTTATCGGTTCGATGGGTACGCTGGGGGTCATCACCGAACTGACATTTAAGCTCCGTCCGCTGCCGTCTTCCGCAGGTCTGGCGATTGCTTCGGCGAACAAAATGAGCGAAGTGAAACGATTCATCGATGCTCTCCTTGATTCCCAGTTAGAGCCGTGTGTTGTCGAAATCGTAAACCCGCAAGGCCTTGAAACAGCGCTTCCGGAGATGCGTGCTGGCGGTCCGTCGGTGTTCGTCGGCTTTGAAGATAACCATCCCTCGGTTCATTATCAGATGGGCGAAGCCGAGGAGATGATGCGCAAATGCGGACTTGCCGTTCTGCATAAAGCATGGGGACGGGACGGCTGCGACAGCCTGTTGTCCCGATTGCATTCCGTATTGCCCAATGCCAGAACGATAGGAGATGACTCGCTTCACCTCTCCGTGAAGATCGGGTCCCGCTTGTCCGACGTGCCGAATGTGTACGAGGCCGCAGAACAGCACGGCAAGCAATGCGGCATTATGCCTTTGATTTACGGAGGAGCGTATACCGGAATCAGCCGTGTGGTGATTACGGCCGAATCCGGCCAGGATCCGGAAGCCGCGGAATGGTTTCTGCAACTTCGCCGCAGCGTGGAGGAGTTAAACGGTTATGCCGTATTGGAAAGCGCTCCGCATCACTGGAGGGAACGGATAGATGTCTGGGGGACGGATGGCCCCGCATTGACAATTATGCGCAAAATCAAACAAAGCATCGATCCGAACGGGATTTTGAATGCGGGTCGATTTGCAGGGGGAATATGATCGATGAACGAAACGGGCAACAAAACGGTTCAAACTGCCGCCTGCTCCGATTTGTCCCTGAAAAAGTCCGGTTATTTATGGGATGACGCGCCGGATCCTCACAAGTATTCCCAGTGCGTCCACTGCGGGATGTGTTTGGAAGCGTGTCCAACTTATGAAGAGACGGGGCTGGAACCGCATTCGCCGCGGGGACGGGTATATTTGATCAAGTCGGTAGCGGAAGGAAAAATGGAACTGAATGAAATGTTCAAGGATCCGATTTTCACCTGTTTGGATTGCCGTGCCTGCGAAACGGCCTGCCCTTCCGGAGTGCAGGTCGGGGCGCTTGTGGAGGAAGCGCGCGGCCAGCTTTTTAAAGCCGACCCTCCGAAAGGTATGCAAGCTTTGTTGCATAAGCTGTTTTTGCATCATCTTTTCCCTTACCCGCGCAGGATGCAATTGCTGGGCACACTGTTGCGCTGGTACCGGAAGTCGGGATTGGAAAAATGGGCCGAACGCCTGGGATTACTTCGTTTGTTGCCCAAACATCTGCATGATATGGAGAAAGCGCTTCCCGCCCTGACGGTGCCTCCCGTATTGCGCAGCCATCCGGAGCATCTGGAAGCTTTCGGGGAGAAACGGGCGAAAGTTGCCTTACTGACCGGATGTGTGATGGATATTTTGTTCAGCGATGTCAATGAGGCGACGGTCAACGTATTAAGGCGTAACGGCTGCGATGTCTGGATCCCGAAAGGGCAGACATGTTGCGGGGCGCTTCATGTTCATGCGGGAGACAGGGACATGGCCAAGAAACTGGCCCGACAGAACATCGATACCTTTTTATCCGAGGATATCGATGCGATCATCGTGAATGCCGCCGGCTGCGGTTCCGCGCTGAAGGAGTATAAAGAACTGCTGCAAAATGACCCTGAGTACCGCGGCAAAGCGGAACAATTCAGCCGGAAACTCAAAGATGTGAGCGAATTTTTGTTCGAACTCGGAGTGGTCCAACCGAAAGGGAGTGTCCCGATCACGGTCACTTATCATGACGCCTGTCACCTGGCGCACGCACAAGGCATCCGGAACGCTCCGCGGCAGCTTTTGCGGGAGATACCCGGCCTCCATATTGTCGAGTTGCCGTCGGCGGACCGTTGTTGCGGCAGCGCCGGCATTTACAACCTGACTCATCCGGAAATGGCCGGCCAACTGCTTGAACGCAAAATGCAAGATATCCCGTCCGAGTGCGATGCGGTGGCAATGGGCAATCCGGGTTGTATACTGCAGTTTCGGGCCGGGGTTCTCCAACACAAGCGGCCGCTGCGAATTGTCCATACTGTCCAGCTGTTGAATTGGTCGTATGAAAACGAGGAAAAGGGGGAGCGGTATGACTGACGGCAAACGGGAACGACTCATCCGCGAAATGCAACATATCGTCGGTGAGCAAGCGGTATTGCACCGTTACGAGGACCTAGTCGCTTACGAGTGCGACGGCTATACCGTGCGCAACGGACTGCCGTCTCTGGTCGTTTTGCCCAAGAACACCCGGGAGGTTGCAGCCATTGTCAAATATTTGCATGAACACCGGATTCCTTTTTTGCCCAGAGGGGCGGGGACGGGATTAAGCGGCGGCGCCATCGCCACGAACAGGGAAGTGATCATCAGCCTCGTCCGCATGAATAAACTACTGCATGTCGATTATGCGAACCGCAGGGCAATCGTCCAGCCCGGATACGTGAACTTGAAGCTGTCCAACCATGTCGCCCCCAAATCATATTACTATGCCCCGGATCCGTCCAGTCAGGCGGCATGCACGATCGGGGGAAATGTGGGGGAAAATGCCGGCGGCGCCCATTGCCTCAAATACGGGGTAACGACCAATCACGTGCTGGGACTGGAACTGGTGCTGCCAAACGGCGATATCGTGCGGTTAGGCGGCCTGCCTGACACGCCGGGCTACGATTTGACCGGAATTTTGACAGGTTCGGAGGGGACCATGGGCATTGTCACGGAAATTACCGTCCGGCTGTTGAAAAAACCGCAAGGCGTGAAAACGGTGTTGGCGCTGTTCGACCGGGTTGAAGATGCCAGTGTAACGGTGTCGGAAATCGTTGCCAGCGGAATTTTTCCCGCCGCCCTGGAAATGATGGATAAAACCGCCATTGAAGGAGTGGAATCCGGCAATTATCCTGTCGGCTATCCAAAAGACCTGGAAGCGGTGTTGCTGATCGAAGTCGATGGCATTGAGGAGGGACTGCAGGAACAAATCGGCCGGATTGTGGAAATTTGTGTAAAAAATCGCTGCCGGGAAGTCAAACAAGCCCTCACGCAGGAGGAAAGGGCCAGGTGGTGGGCAAACCGCAAAACGGCATTCGGCGCCATGGGCACGATTTCCCCGGATTATTTGGTGCAGGATGGTGTCATTCCGCGCAGCACGTTGCCCGAAGTATTGAAGCGGATCGGGGAAATCAGCCGCAAATACCGTCTGCGCATCGCCAACGTATTCCATGCCGGGGACGGAAATTTACATCCGCTCATTTTATTCGATTCCAATAAACCGGGGGAAACCGAACGGGCTGTCGCTGCGGGATCCGAAGTGCTGAAAGTGTGCGCCGACGTTGGCGGGTCGATTACCGGGGAGCATGGAGTCGGTCTGGAAAAAATGGACGATATGCGGTTTATTTTTACCGAAGAAGAAATTGCTTCCCAGATCCGGATTCGCAACGTATTCAATCCATACAACCTGTGCAATCCGGACAAAATTTTCCCGAAACCGGCCCGTTGCGCCGAGATGAAAAAACTGGCGGCAGTCGCTGCCGAGGAAGACCGCGCGGTTTAGCCGGGCATTATGCAGACGGCCGGGCGAGTCGTGCAGACGGATTGGGTGTCATGCGAAAACGGGTGGTTAAGACGAAAGCCTGCAATTTTACAGGATTTAATACCCGAAAACGATGGTTTGATACAAAAGCCTGCATACGTGCAGGAATTTTATTCCATATTCCGTTGAATTTGACGGTATTAAAGATAATTCATGTATTTTTGCATGAATTTGAAAATTATGGACGTAAAGAGGAAGAAAAAAATGTAAAAAAGCATGTTTTTCTACAACAGGGTTCAGCAGGTTTTATCGTGTTTCATAGTCGCTACACAAGGGTTTCATAGTCGTTACACAAGAGTTTCATAGTCGTTACACAAGAGTTTCATAGTCGTTACACAAGAGTTTCATAGTTGCTACACAAACAAGTCGCTCGATCTTTCACGCGTCCCGGCGTGGTAAACGACCTCGACATTAGCGATAGGATTTACGTCATGCGATAGGGTTTGCATCGGATGAAATCGTGGTTGCTTCAAGTGATAGCGAATGCCTCGGACGATCGTGGTTGCTTCAAGCGATAGCGATTGCCTTGGACGATCGTGATTGCTCCAGGCGACAGGGTTTGCATCGAACGGTCGTGGTTGCTCCAAAATACGGCATACGGCCCTTTCCGCCGCTATTTTGCTTGTCAGATCGGCCTGCTTCCGGCACATCAACCACAGAACAATGAAAAAAACGGTTCATGATGTATTGACAACGGACGTATAATGTAATATTATGTTTTACCAATAAACCAAAACGCGTCGAACGGGAGCAGTAACCGTGAACGGCCTGTGAAGAGAGCTGCGGGTAGGTGCGACGCAGTTGGGTTGAACGGCGAACTCGCCCGGGAGCGGCAGAGCTGAATGCGGGCATGAGAATTTTTTGAACCGGTAAGCTCTGACGGATGCCTCCGTGATCAGGCTTCGAGCGGGCAACGGTTTTCCAAGCTGATCGTTGCCAACAAGAGTGGTACCGCGATGGGAGAATGCCTGTCGTCTCTTCATGAAGGAGACGGCAGGCTTTTTTCATTTGCCGGTACGGGTCGGGAATACTTTTTCATATGGCCAAAATCATATTGCCAAACGCGATGAACGGAAGCAGTAGAGCGAACCGGCCGTCAAGAGAGCTGCGGGTAGGTGCGACGCAGTCGGCTGAAGCTCGAATCTCGTCCGGGAGCGGCAATGCCGAACGTTTGCGATGATCGTTCCGCAAATCTTTAGGCATTGACGGAACGTCCTCCGTGATCGGGCATACGAGGGGGACCCGGATTGCGCCGGCTGAAGCGTGCCGGATTCGGGTTCAACAAGAGTGGTACCGCGGCAAAATGTCTGTCGTCTCTTAAGCAAAGTGACGGCAGATTTTTTTATTTGAAAAAATTGGATACACAATATGAAGGAGGATGCCAGATATGAGCAGGAACACTTACAGTGCCGAACAACAGCCGAGAAAAATCCAAATATTCGATACCACCTTGCGGGATGGGGAGCAGGCGCCGGGAGCCTCATTGGCACCGGAGCAAAAAGTCGCGATTGCCAAACAACTGGCAAAGCTCGGTGTGGATGTGATCGAACCGGGATTCCCGATTTCGAGTCCGGGGGATTTCGCCGCTGTGCAGCAAATTTCCAGAGAAATTCGCGGTGTGGAAATATGCGGATTCGCCCGGGCGGTCAAAAACGATATCGATGCGGCCATCCGGGCGACAAGAGATGCCGAACGGCGGAGAATCCACCTTTTCATCTCTTCGTCAGATATCCATCTGGACTTTCAACTGCGCAAGTCGAGAGAACAGGTTATCCGGATGGCACGGGACATGGTCGCCTATGCGAAACAATACGTGAATGAAATTGAATTTTCCCCCATGGATGCGACCCGGACAGGCGATGAATTTTTGTACGAGATGATTGAAGCCGTGATCGCTGAAGGGGCAACGATCATCAATATTCCGGATACCGTCGGCTACGCCTTGCCGGAAGAATATGGAGCCATGTTCTCCCGCGTCATGAAACATGTGCGGGGAGCGGATCGGGTAAGATTCAGCGCGCATTGCCACAACGATTTGGGACTGGCGGTGGCCAATAGTCTGGCGGCGGTTCAGGCGGGGGCCGGCCAGGTCGAAGTGACGGTGAACGGCGTCGGCGAACGTGCGGGGAATTGTGCGCTGGAAGAACTGGTGATGGCGATTCAAACGCGCGGGGAAAAGCTGGGAGTGGAAACCGGCGTCCGTACCGAACATATTTTTGCCGCCTCACGGATGGTCAGCCGGATGATGAGTTTTCCGGTCGCGTTCAACAAGCCTATCGTAGGCCGCAACGCGTTTCAACATGAAGCCGGCATTCATCAGGACGGATTGCTGAAACATCGCGGCACCTATGAAATTATGGACCCCGAGCTGTTGGGCATTCCGCGAAACATGATTGTGTTGGGCAAACATTCCGGCCGCCATGCGATCAAGCACCGCGCAAACCAGTTAGGCGTGGAACTCGGCGAAGAGCAGCTGGAGCATGTGTATGCGGCGTTTAAACAGTTGGCTGACCGGCAAAAAGTGGTGCACGACCACCAATTGCTTGAACTGATCGGTCAGGAATCGGGCCAAATGATGAAACGTTACACCCTTGTGTCCGTCCAGTTGATTACGGGAACCGCGGGACACCGCATGGCATCATGTGTCATAAAAGACGAAGTTGCCGGGACCGAATCGATGTACAGCGGAACGGGAGAGGGGCCGGTGGAAGCCATCGTGTCCGGGATCCGGCAAGCCTTGCCTTTTGCGGTGGAATTTGCCGATCTGGAATTGTATTCGCTGTCGTCGGGAGAGAATGCAAATGGAGAAGCGGTCGTGACCATTCGGGCGCACGGCAAAACGTTCCGCGGAGTAGCCGAACATCGGGATATTCTCATTGCGGTCGCATATGCATTTATGGCGGCATGCAACGAAGCGGCGCGTTCATGGAAGCAACGCGGCACGGACAATGATCCGCTGGCCGGCGCGGAAATCACCATCCCGTAATTCACCATCCCGAAATTCACACCAAGGTGCTCCGTTCTTCGCCGAAGACGACCGCCCGACACGATTCGGCAGAAGAACGGGAGCGCCTCGCCAATTCGCCGCGGGTAACTTTTTGAAACGCTTTGCGACTGCTCCATGATTCACAACCCCAAAAATACATTTCCTTCCCCGTTGGCTCCTTGTCCATTGTTCCCCTCATCATAATGAATGAATTCAAATGACGAATGCAATTATGTGGAAAAGAAACCGTAATGGAAGAAAACGGATGAACATGAAATCGGATCAATTCGACCAACGAAGACATGTTTTTATTTACTTTTACTAATTATTATTTTATAATAATTTTAATTTAAAATAAAATTAAATAATTTGGAATTCCATTCCGAAAAGAAACCGTTCCGTTTGCGTGCTGCTCCGCCAGGAGCAGCTTGAATCTTTTTTTGGGCACTGGTAATAGGATTCATTCTCAATGGGAAGGGGCTGTTGTTATGAAAATCGCGTTACGTGCCAACCTGGAACAAGTTCAATCCAATTCGAACCGTAACCTGGAACGAGTTCATTCCGATTCGAACCGTTTGGACAGGGAGAAGCGAAAGCAGTTGCTTGAACAGCATGGGGAAGGATTGGCTGCCATCGCCAGCGGAATCATGATGGTTGCCGCGTGGGGGATGGAACATATCTCCATGACGGTATCCGCCGTTCTTTATATGTTGTCCTTTGCGGTTGGAGGATTTGCCAAAGCAAAAGAAGGTTTGACGACCCTGGTGAAAGAAAAAGATCTGGATGTCAACCTGTTGATGATCCTGGCGGCGATAGGCGCAGCCGGCATTGGACATTGGGCCGAAGGGGCCATGCTGATCTTCATTTTTTCTTTAAGCGGCGCGCTGGAAAGCTATACGATGAATAAAAGCCGGCGCGATATCTCGGCGCTAATCAGCTTGAAACCGGAACATGCCGTTCTTTACGAAAACGGCAACGAGACGGTTGTTCCCATCGGGCGGTTGAAAGCGGGGGATGTCGTACTTGTCCGCCCGGGCGAGCGAATCCCTGCCGACGGCATCATCCGGTCGGGCACATCCGCAGTCGACCAATCCACCATTACCGGCGAACCGGTTCCGGTGGACAAAACGGCCGGCGACGAAGTCTTTGCCGGCACCTTGAACGGTCAGGGATCCCTGTTCATCGAAGTGACCCAGGCGAGCGAATCGACGCTGTTTGCCAAAATTATTCAACTGGTGCAGGAAGCGCAAAGTGAAAAACCGGTTTCGCAACGTTTCGTCGAAAAATTGGAACGCCTGTACGCCAGGGCGGTTGTGGTCGCCACTGTGCTGATCATTCTTATTCCGCCGCTGGGGTTGGATATGTCATGGGAAGCTTCATTGTACAAAGCGATGGTATTTCTTGTCGTGGCTTCCCCTTGCGCCCTGGTCGCCTCCATTATGCCCGCGATGCTGTCGGCAATTTCCAAGAGCGCAAGGAAGGGATTGCTGTTCAAGGGCGGAGCGCATCTGGAAAACTTGTCCCGCACGCGAATCGTCGCTTTCGACAAGACGGGCACGTTGACCGAAGGGCGCCCCGTCCTGAACGATCTAATCCCGTATCAAGGTTATACGGAGGAACAACTGTTGCACATTGTCGCTTCGATTGAAAGCCTGTCCGAACACCCGCTGGCCAAAGCGATCGTGGAAAAGGCGAAAGATCAGGGGATCGTCCTTGATCCTCCCGACGAACTTCAGGCGCGGACAGGATGGGGAGTGCAGGCGAAATGGGGAGAGGACACCTGGAATATCGGAAAACCGGCGATGTTGGATAAACACGATACGGATAAGGAAACGGCCGACACCATCGAGCGGTTGCAGAGGGAAGGCAAGACGGTGGTGGTCGCCTTCAATTCGCGGGGGATCGCGGGGATCATCGCTTTAAAGGACCGGATCCGGCCGCAAGCGAAATCGGCTGTCGAACGTTTACAACGGATGGGAATCCGGGTGGTCATGTTGACGGGAGACCAGCAAACGACCGCGCAACAGATCGCCGGAGAGGCGGGGATCGAACATGTCCATGCCGAATTGTTGCCTGTGGACAAAGTGAACCGGATCAAAGAACTGCGCCAGAAATACGACCATGTGGTGATGGTTGGCGACGGAGTCAACGATGCGCCCGCGCTTGCCGCAGCGACAGTCGGGGCGGCGATGGGCGGAGCAGGAAGCGACGCCGCTTTGGAAACCGCCGATATGGTGCTTATGCACGATGATCTGACAAAAATTGCCGAGGCGATACAGCTCGGCAAAAAAACGCAAACCATCGTGAAGCAAAACATCGCATTTTCGTTATCCGTTATTTTTCTGTTAATTATCGCCAATTTCACCCAGGGCATTTCCTTGCCGCTCGGGGTGATCGGCCATGAAGGCAGCACCATTCTGGTCATATTGAACGGATTGCGCCTGTTGAGATGATCAGAGAAACCGGCGATTTCCCGTTGATGGTGCAAAAATTCCTTCCAAACTTCTTGTTTTCCCTTTCTTGGGAAGTCTGTCCGGCAAGCCACACATGGGAAGTGCCTTCGAGCTCCGTTGTTTTGCGTTTCCCAGTTCGTGAAATGTTGCCTTTTACGTCCTACTGGGGGATGGGGATTCCGATCGAAAAGACCTGGCGGCCGACTTTGAAACCGGGAAATCGCCACAAGGCTAATCCGGATTTCCCGGCACCATGAATCGGCAGCCTCCCGGACTGCTATAAGACGGCCGCTAAATGTCGAGCGCCGTTTCCTGCCTCCCCTTGTGCAATAGCGGATGGCTACGAAGTACGGAACCGTTTCAGTTCATTGGATAACTGGGAGGACAACTGATCCAGTTCAGCGGCCAGTTCATTCAGCCTATGCAAGGAATCGTTCTGCGAGCCGACCGTAGCCGATACTTCTTCCGTACCGGCGGCTGTTTCCTGCGTGATGGAAGTTACGGTTTCCATTCCTTCCAGCACTTTATCTTTTTGAGCGATCGCATCCTCAATATGTTTCACTATGCTGCGGATGATTTCCGTGTTCGTTTCCACCTTCTGGAGGATGGAAACGAATGCGGCTTCGGTATCGGCCACGGCTTCTTCTTGCCGTCCGACAATTTTGTGGGCCTCGCCGATCAGGGCAACCGCCTGGTCGGTTTGTTGTTGCATATCGTGAATGATCGCGGAAATTTCATTGAGCGCCGATTTCGACCCGGCGGCCAGTTTCCTGACTTCTTCCGCCACGACGGCGAACCCCCGTCCCGATTCGCCGGCTCTTGCCGCTTCAATGGAGGCGTTGAGCGCCAGGAGACTGGTCTGTTCGGCAATGTCGGATACCGTACGAACAATATCGTTGATGTTACTGGACCGTTCATGCAGAACGTTCACCGCTTCCACAATGCGCTGCATGGAAGCGGACGTATCGCGGGCCTGCTCGTGCAGGAACGAAACTTTTTCCTTGCCGATTTGGGCGACGTCCAGCATACTGTCAGACTCGGCCTTCATGGACAAACTTCGCTGTTCAATCCCGGCCATGCTGTCCGAAAAACGGAGCATCGCCTGGGAAGTTTGTTCGATCAACTCCGCCTGGTGCTGGGCTCCCGCGGCGATTTGTTCCATCGTCTTGACGATTTCGGAGCTTGCATCGCGGTTTTGGCCGGCATGTTGGGACAACGTTTGCGCCGCTTCCGCCACTTTATCGGAAATCTGTTCCGTATTTGCCAACATCCGGCGCATTTGTCCGACCATGCTGTTAAAAGCTTTCGCCAATTGGCCGATTTCGTCCTTGCGTTCCAGGTTCGAACGGATGGAAAGATCGCCTTCCTCCACTTTTTTCATTGCATTCATTAAACTGTTGATCGGTTTTACGATTTTACCGGCAAAAAGAAACGAAGCCAATACAGCAGCAATCATGACGATAATTGTCGTTACGAGCAACGGCCATAAGATCCCGGATGCCTGGCGTTTAAATTCATCCACATACAGCGTCCCCGCCAGTCTCCAACCGGTCGTCGGATTGGTGGTGAAGCTGAACATTTTTTCGGCCCCTTGAAAATGGTAAGTAATCGTACCTCGTTCCCCGGCCGCCTCCATTTTGACGTAATATTCTTCCTGCGTCACATCCTTCCCCAATAAATTCGGATCCGGATGATAGAGGAAAGTCCCTTCGTTGCCGAACAAGACCGCATAACCGGTATCACCGACCTTGATGTCCTTGATCATTTGCACCAGATCATTCATGGCGATATCGATGGCCAGTACGCCGACCTCGCGGTCATTGACCGTGATGGCTTTGGCCGCGGTGACCACAAGCGAGCCGTCGGTCGCGTTGGTATAAGGTTCCGTCCAGACGATGCGGTCGTGTTGCCTCATCGCCAGTTCGTACCAAGGACGATTGCGGGGATCGAAATCGGCGGGCAACGTCTGTCCTTGCGGATACAGGAGCATTTCTCCCTGTGAGGAACCGAAATAAATATTCAGGATATTCGCGTCCGCCGCATGAAACATACTGAAGGTCTTGAACAGCGCTTCGGCGTTCGTGTCCGCGTTCCGGAATTTGTCAATATTGGCGGCTACAGCGATGGCTTCAAGTTTTTTTTCCGTATTGCGGAAAAATCTTTCAAACGAACGGTTCGTTTGTTCCATTAATTCGCTGACGTTGTCCGTCAGATTGTCAACCGTCATGTTGACGCTAAAACGGTAGCTTACCGCTGATATAATCATCGCGGTCAGCAAAATGATGCTAATAAACGGAATGAGGATTTGTTGTTGCAACCGTAAGTTTTTCATAATGTCCCCCTCAGGCGAATAATGTAGTGGAATGCTGGCATGCTCACACTCATTTTATCGGTTGCATTCTTACGATAAATTATTACATTTTTATGAACGCCTTTATGAACGCCATTTTTATGAACGCCATAAACAGTCAGGATCCTCATGGTTAACACCTGAAGGGGAAAAAACAACCCGGGAGCCTCACGAAACCCGAAACGCAAACGAACGCCCGGCCGGGCGTTCGTCTTTAAACGATCGAAACCCGGTATTCCCTTAACCACATATCGACTTGCAGCAAATAGGCGATCATTTGCGCCCGGCCCATCAATTGGCCAAACCACGGTTTGTGATCGGATAAAGTATCGTCGAATGCCCATGTTTCCACGTTCTTTTTGTCGATCAACGGCAGAAGAGGGGAGGAAGGATCGTGAAGCAGGTTTCGGAGTTCGGATTGCACGGCGGACAAATAATTCGGATTGAACGTTTTCGGGTAAGGGCTCTTTTTTCTTCTTAACACCTCGGTCGGCAATATCCCTTCCAACGCTTTGCGGAGTAAGCCTTTCTCGCGGTTTCCCGTCGTTTTGACGTCCCACGGAACGTTCCACATATATTCGACTATCCGATGATCGCAAAAGGGAACGCGGACCTCCAGGCTGCCGGCCATACTCATGCGGTCTTTGCGGTCGAGCAACGTCGGCATAAACCGGGTAATGTTCAGATAAGACATTTCGCGTCTGCGCTGCTCCAATTGCGTCTCGCCGGGCAAGGCCGGCACTTCTGCTATCGCTTCCCGGTACCGGCGCGCGACGTAATCTTCCGGACGAATCCAGGCTTTCAGGTCGGAAGACAATAGTGAAGCTCTTTCTTTTGTCGCTAATGACCAGGGAAACGTATTTGCCGTCAACATTTCTTCCCTGTGGAACCAGGGATACCCGCCAAAAATTTCGTCGGCGGCTTCTCCGGATATCGCCACGGTGGCGTGACGCTTGATTTCCCGGCAAAACAAGTACAACGAACCGTCGATATCGGCCATGCCGGGGAAATCCCGCGCTTTGACCGCCTGACGCAACGAAGATACGAGTTCCGGCGTATCGAAAACGATATGGTGGTGCGTGGAGCCCAGAAAATCGGCCATGCGCCGGATCCAGGGGGCGTCGGCGTTCGGCTGGAAGTCGTTCGCCCGGAAATGGAGATCGTTGTCGCGGTAATCAACCGAAAAGGTGCGCAAGGTTTCGCAGCCGTTCCGCTTTAAATGCGAGGACGCGATCGTTGTCAGCGCCGAAGAGTCCAGGCCTCCGGACAGCAAGGTGCAGATCGGCACGTCAGACGCCAGTTGGATCTTCACGGCATCGCACAAAAGCTCGCGAATGCGCTCCGCGGCCGTCCCGGCGTCGTCGGCAAACGGGCGGCTTTCCAATTTCCAGTACTGTCTTTGAGACCATCCGGTACGGTCAAACCGCAGGCAATAACCCGGCTTCAGTTCGTATATATGGCGGTAGATGCCATGTCCCGGCGTGCGCGCCGGCCCGATGGCAAACACCTCCGCCAAACCTTCCGCATCCACTTCGGCGCGGAATCCGGGATAGCTTAGGATCGCTTTCGGTTCGGAGGCAAAGATCAACGTTTCATCCTTAAGAGCGAAAAAAAGCGGTTTGACACCGAGCCGGTCGCGGGCCAGAAAGCAGGCTTGACCGGCGTCGTCCCAAACCGCATAGGCATAGATGCCGTTGAAGCGTTCCACGCACGATTCTCCCCATTCGATATGGGAGAGCAACACGACTTCCGTATCGCAGTTTGTCCGGAAACGGTGGCCGCGCTGTTGCAACGCAGTGCGCAGTTCTCCGGCGTTGTACAATTCTCCGTTATATACAATGGCGAACGTTTTTCCTCCCGCTTCACGGATCATCGGCTGCTTGCCGTTTTCGGGATCCATGACGGCGAGCCGCGTATGCCCGAAGGCGCACGATCCGGAAAACCACGTTCCGGTGTCGTCCGGCCCGCGATGCGTCAATGTCCGTGTCATGTTTTTCAACTCTTCGGCATAACGGGCCGCGTCTTTTTTCCAGTCAATCCAACCGGTAATTCCGCACATTGCCTCATCACTCCTCATATATGGTGAGACGGTCAGGACCGTCCTAGAAAACTGTAGAGATCCCCTAACGTATGCAAATTCCGGCTGCGCATGTCGTCGACCAAAGAAATCCACAGTTTCGCCGTCATCAGGGAATCGTTCAACGCATGATGCCGGCCGATATTTTCATGGTTGTAAAAACGGAGCCAGTCATCCAGCGTATAATGCCGGAAGTCCGGATATAATTTGCAGCCGATCATCATCGTGTCCAGCAAACGATGAGTCAGGGAAGCCCTGAACGTTTTGCGCAATGCGGCATTCAAAAATTTCCCGTCGTGTCCGGCTCCGTGAGCGATCAGAATACGCCGCTTCACAAAGCGGAAAAAACGGAGCAGCACGTCGGCCATGTCGGGCGCCTCGCTGACCATTTCGTTCGTTATGGCGGTTAATTGTTCGACCGGGGGCGGAATGAGACGTTTCGGATGGACCAGACTGTAAAAGGTTTCATCGGGCAAAAACCGGTTGCCGCTGAGCGCAACGGCGCCGATGGCAATAATTTCGTCGCCCTGTTCAGGGAAAAACCCGGTCGTTTCGAGATCGAACACAACGATTTGCAATTGATGGAGAGGCATGTGATGAAGGTCGTGCTTCCGTTTATCTTTCAGCAGGGAACGGAGATAGGCGATTTGCTGCGCGTTTTCCGCGTGAAAGATCGATTGGATGGCGGGAGAAAGTCCGCCCATCCGGTACAATTCCCAAAATCGCGAAAACGGCGGCCTTTGCTTCATGGGACTTCACTCCGCAAGCCGAACCGGCCGAACCGCTTGACTTCGCGTTCGGCCAGCCGTTGCAACGTTTTGACGGTGGCCAGGCAACTTTTGAGCCGCCGGAGCACGGGTTTCGTCAACTGCTTTGCCTCAACGATGCCGCTCGATTGCTTGACGTCATTCTGTTCTTCGACCGCGGCAATCGCCCGCAAATAAAGCGTCCCCGCCCAATCCTTCAGTACCCGGTCCGCCATATGTCGGGGCAGGACGCCTTTCTTTTCAAGTTGGCGGATCCGCCGTTCGGTGGACGACACTTCAATCCGATACAGTATGCTCAACAGTCTGATCACGCTGACGATCGGAAGATAAACATTGTATTTGATTTCGATCCCCCCCGCATGGGGGCCGTAACGGACTCTCCGCAAATTGCCGAAAGGACCGACAACGGGCCGGCGGTACCGGGTGTTTTGCAGCATAGCTGTCATCAGCTCTTTGTTGCCGCCGGCGCGGGCTCTGAAGTAGGAAGCCGCCCGGTCCGCAAGCCGTTCGTCGCCATACACCGGGCGCATATCCGCCCAGATGAGCAAATACCGCACATGTTCCCAGGTCGGATCCTCCGACCAGGCTCCCAACTGTTTCAACCACTCGTTAAGCGGACGACTCCAGGAGGAGTAACCGCAGGAAACTTTTCCGGCGCAGGGAGGATATCCTACCGTTTGCAGCGCTTCTTGCACCGTTATTCCCAATGTCCGGAAATAGCGATCGCAAGCTTCCGGACCTGACGGCGAAACATTGTCATAAATAATTCCGTTATCCTGATCGCTGAAGACGGACTGCTCGCCGCGGCCGCCGCTGCCAAACAAAACGAAGGAGTAGGAACAGGGAGGGGAAAGGCCGTTCATTCTAAGGCGCGATTCCGCCAAGCGGATGACGCGGCGGATCATATGATCATGCATGAGATTGAGGCCGTCGTGAAACGCAAACTGCTCATGATCGGCCCATCCGGCTTGCGGCGCAAGCCGGTTCATGGAACGCTCTTTAATGGCGCGAAGCTGGTCCAAACGGACCGCTTCGTCAATGTCTTGCAATGTTTGCTCCAGCGCGAATTGCAAAGAAAATCCTCCTTAACCGACGATGACGGTATCCGCCTTGTCGGCGCGCTTGTTGTCCGCATGGCCTGCGCGAAGTTGTTCCGGATACCCGTAACTGCCGTGTTCGCTTAAATCCAGACCCATAATTTCCTCTTCTTCCGTAACACGCAAGCCGATCGCTTTCTTGACGAGGTAAAGAAGGATGAAGGAAACGATAAAGGCATAAGCCCCCGAAGTGACGACACCGTAAATTTGTACCCCCAGTTGGGCGAAACTGCCGGTATAGAACACCCCCCCTTGACCGACACCGACTTTTTCGGCCAATTCCGGAGTGGCCAGAAACCCTGTCGACAGGGTGCCCCAAACGCCCGCCGTTCCGTGTACCGACAAAGCGCCGATGGGATCGTCAATGCGCACGCGCTCGAAAAATTTCATGCTGGCAACGACGAGAACTCCGGCGATAAGACCAATGGCGACCGCCGCCCACGGTTCGACAAAAGCGCAAGAGGCGGTAATGGCGACCAGTCCGGCAAGGGTGCCGTTCAATATGGAAGGAACGTCTGCTTTGCCGTTCCATGCCCAGGAAGTTGCCATCGCCGCTATCGCGGCGGCTCCGGCGGCCAGTTGCGTGTTCAGCGCCACGAAACCGAAAAATCCGTCACCGACAGCCAACGTGCTCCCGGCGTTAAACCCGAACCAGCCGATCCAAAGAATCATTACGCCCAGCGTGGTGTACACTTGATTATGGCCTTGAATGTCGTTCGGTTTTCCGTCCTTATTATATTTTCCGATCCGCGGTTTCAACAAAATCGTCGCCGCCAGGGCGGCCATGGCTCCGGTAAGATGGACAACGGTAGAACCGGCAAAATCTTGTTTGCCGTGTTCGGATAACCATCCTCCCCCCCAAATCCAGTGGGCGATGACCGGATACACGAGCGCCGAAAACAGAACCGTGAAAATCACATAGACGGAAAGTTTGGCGCGTTCCGCGAATCCTCCCCAGGCGATGGACAGGGAAACGGCCAGGAAAGCCAGTTGAAACACAAAGAACGCGGATGACGGAATCCATTCGCCGGAGGGAGGACGGAACATGAAGTCGCCCCAACCGATAAACGCATTGCCCGATCCTCCGAAAATCAGGCCGTAACTGACAAACCAAAACATCAGCGAACAAAGGCCTACCGTAAATATTGTCTTGCCGGCGATGTGACCGGCATTTTTCATCCGCGTGGATCCCGTCTCGAGAAGGACGAACCCCGCTTGCATGAACAGTACCAAGACGGCCGCCAGCATCACCCACAGGGCGTCCAATCCCACTGTCAATTCTTCCATTTCGACCAGCTCCTTTTTTGTGTTAGATTTTCTCACTTTTTATTGGAGAACTGGCTGAATTATAGCGATGGTTTCCATTGCCATTCAACAAATTTGTTATATAATATGACATAACTTTTTGCGTTATGGGACATTTTGTATCATTTCAAGGGCAGTTGGTGACGGTGGAATTGCACGTTTAGCTGACCTTTGATCATTTCTTCGCGCAATTTTTGTTTATCGATGGCTTTGGCTTCTTTCTCGCGCATCTTCCGGATTTCATAAGTTTGCATTCCGTCTTCCATTTTGTTGGCGATTTCCATCAATGTATCGACATCTTCAAAAGAATATTTGCGGGTTCCGCCCTTCGTGCGCTCGGGCACGATTAATTTCCGCTCCTCATAGTACCGGATCTGCCTAACGGACAATCCCGTCAGCTCGCTTACGGTGCCGATGGGAATGACTTTTTTTTCTCTGTAAGAAAATCTTTGTGTCATTTGAATCGCACCCTTTCCAGAATAGAGTTGATTGGAGTGGTATCGGAAATGTTGAAATTTATAGTATTACGGTATCATAATTTGCCCTTGATGTGAAATAAAATTGTTAAATATCCTGACATTATTTTTTTATGAAACGGCGAAATATGGACATATCTTATACCGTTACGCAAAAATTACGGCATTTATTCAGCGATTTTCAGAAACATTGTAATATAATCTGACATAATTGTGGACTGCATATTTATCAATGTGAAAGAATGTCTCCATGAAAAGAAATCTCACACAATTGGAGGAATGGACAATGAGCAGAAAAAATTACACCGCTCAAGACATCTTGAACATGGCCAAAGAAGAAAACGTCAGATACGTTCGTTTGCAATTCACCGATTTGCTCGGCATTGTGAAAAATGTGGAAATCCCGGTCAGCCAATTGCCCAAGGCGCTGGAAAATAAAATGATGTTTGACGGTTCTTCGATCGAAGGTTTTGTGCGGATTGAAGAATCGGATATGTATTTGTACCCGGAATTAAACACCTGGATGATTTTCCCCTGGCAAACGGAAAACGGCAAGGTCGCCCGTCTCATTTGCGACGTATACAATCCGGACGGCACGCCGTTTGCGGGAGATCCCCGAAATGCGCTGAAACGGGTATTGAAAGAAGCGGAAGCTCTCGGTTTTACATCGATGAACGTGGGGCCCGAACCGGAATTTTTCTTATTCAAAACCGACGAGCGGGGAGAGGTGACATTGGAAGTGAACGACAACGGCGGTTACTTCGACATGGCTCCGACCGATTTGGGAGAAAACTGCCGCCGCGATATCGTGTTGACGCTCGAAAGCATGGGGTTTGAAATCGAAGCATCCCATCACGAGGTTGCTCCCGGCCAACACGAAATCGACTTTAAATATTCCAACGCCGTTGAAGCTGCGGACAATATTCAAACGTTCAAGCTGGTCGTAAGAAATATAGCAAGGGAACACGGGCTGCATGCGACGTTTATGCCGAAACCGCTGTTCGGGGTGAACGGATCGGGCATGCATTGCCATCAATCGCTGTTCCGCGGGAATGAAAATGCGTTCTACGATCCGGAAGACGAGTTGGGTTTAAGCGAAACGGCGAAACAATATTTGGCCGGAATTCTCGCCCATGCCAGAGGATTCGCCGCCATTACGAACCCGACGGTCAACTCCTACAAAAGACTTGTTCCCGGATATGAGGCGCCCTGTTATGTCGCCTGGTCCGCAAAGAACAGAAGCCCGCTGGTGCGCATTCCCGCAAGCAGAGGATTGAGCACCAGGATGGAACTGCGCAATCCCGACCCTGCGGCAAACCCGTATCTGGCTCTGGCGGCAATGCTGGCGGCGGGATTGGACGGCATTAAGAAAAAGATGAAATTGTGTCCGCCCACCAATCAAAACATTTATACGATGACCGAAGAAGAACGGAAATTGAACAATATCATCAGCCTGCCGTCCACTCTGAAAGAAGCCATCGAGGAATTGAAGAAAGACGAGGTCATTACCTCCGCATTGGGAGAACATATCGTATCCCGCTTCATCGAAGCGAAAGAAATTGAATGGGATCTGTTCAGAGTTCATGTGCATCCGTGGGAAAGAGAACAATATATGTCAGCATTTTAACCTGATATTTGACATCTTTTCGGCGAATCTTTTCCGGACCACGGATTTCTTGCGGATCATCAGAAGTTTTTATGACCTACAAAAAAATGATTATGTCAAATAATATGACAAGTATATGGAGAGGAATGAGGATCGCATGTATGATAAAGCCCTAAGGGAGAGTGATACGAAAGTGAAGAACTACAGGCTGCCGAAAAAACAAGGGCTTTACGATCCGTCATTCGAGCACGATGCTTGCGGGATTGGTTTCATTGCCCATATGAAAGGCAACAAATCCCATGATATTGTACAAGACGCGTTAAATATCCTTACCAGGCTTACTCACCGCGGCGGCCAAGGTTCGGATGTCCATAGCGGGGACGGTGCGGGGATCTTGACACAGATCCCTCACGATCTGTTCGCGGAATGGGGCGGACGAAACGGAATGCCGCTGCCGCAGCCCGGTAAGTACGGTGTCGGCATGTTGTTTTTGCCGGGGGAAGCAATGCTGCGCGCAACTTATGAAAAGAAACTGGAAAAGATCGTCCGCCAGGAAGGATTCCTCACTCTCGGTTGGAGAACCGTGCCCACGAATGGGCAGGTGTTGGGGGAAAGCGCCAAAAGGACAAAACCGGAAATCAGGCAAATTTTTGTCGCGGCTCCCGCCCATGTGGAGTTGCCGGACGATCTTGCTTTCGAGCGGCGCTTGTATGTGATCCGCAAACGGGCTGAAAGGGAGATCGGCCGCCACGCGGAAAGAACCGGGAATTATTTCTACTTTACCAGTATGTCTGGAAGAACGATTGTTTATAAAGGACTGTTGTTGCCGGAACAGTTGCCTGCGTTTTATACCGATTTGAGCGATGAGAGGTACAAGTCCGCTTTGGCGATGGTCCATTCGAGGTTTAGCACCAATACGTTTCCCAGCTGGGAACGCGCGCATCCGAACCGCTATACCATTCATAACGGGGAAATCAATACGATCAAAGGAAATGTCAACTGGATGCGGGCCCGGGAAGCGAAATGCGCAAGCGAATGGCTGCCGGACATGGAAAAAATCCGGCCGATTATCGACGCCAAAGGCAGCGATTCCTCGATGCTTGACAACTGCCTGGAGTTTTTGCATTTAAGCGGACGGTCATTGGCTCATGCCATCATGATGATGATTCCGGAACCGTGGGCGAAAGATCCGCTCATGGACGAGAAGAAAAAAGCGTTTTACGAATACCACAGCTGTTTAATGGAACCGTGGGACGGCCCAGCGGCTTTGGCCTTCAGCGACGGGAAACAGATCGGAGCGTGCCTTGACCGCAACGGATTGCGTCCGGCCAGATACTATGTGACCGATGACGACAGGGTCATTTTTTCATCCGAGGTCGGCGTCGTTCCCTTGTCTCCCGAACGCATTCTATTTAAAGACCGGTTGCGTCCGGGACAAATGCTGCTCGTCGACACCGGCCAGGGGAGAATCATTCCCGATGAAGAAATCAAGGCTTCCGTGGCGAAGGAACATCCGTATCAGGAATGGTTGAAGAGCCATTCCGTCGATTTGGACCATTTGCCGAAAGCGCCGGAAACGCCGGAACGACGTGTCGATGCGCAAAGGCTGGTCAAAGCGCAGCTTACGTTCGGATACACGTTCGAAGAGGTAACCAAAGTCATCCAACCGCTTGCCGTTCACGGCGAAGATCCGGTCGGCTCCATGGGTTACGATGCCCCGTTGGCGGTTCTGTCCGACAGACCACAGTTGCTTTACAACTATTTTAAGCAAATGTTCGCCCAAGTGACCAATCCTCCGATTGATGCGTTTCTGGAAGAAATGATCACTTCCATGGAAACGACGATTGGAGCGGAAGGGAATCTGCTTAAGCCCGGACCGGAAAACTGCAGACGGATCCGCTTAAAAACACCGGTTCTAAGCAATGAGGAACTGGAGCGCATCAGCAAAAACCGTCTGGAAGGCCTTAAAGCGGTCACCTTGTCCATGCTGTTCCCGGTTACGGGCGGACGCAAAGGGATGGAAAAGGCGCTGCACAAACTGTTCCGCGCCGCCGACAAGGCCATCGAGGACGGCGCATCGATCCTGATTTTGTCCGACCGCGGGATCGATAAGAACTTTGCTCCCATTCCGGCGCTTCTGGCCGTATCGGGTTTGCATCATCACCTGATCCGCAACGGCAGAAGGACAGATGTCAGTCTGCTGGTGGAGTCCGGCGAACCGCGGGAAGTGCATCATATCGCCTTGCTGCTGGGCTACGGCGCCAGCGCCGTCAATCCTTACCTTGTGTTCGCCACGCTGGAACAAATGTGCGCGGATGGCCAATTGGGGGACGTCTCCGCTCAGGAGGCGGCGGCCAATTACATCCGCGGAGTGAGCAAAGGATTATTAAAAGTGATTGCCAAAATGGGCATCTCCACCATCCAAAGCTACATCGGCGCGCAAATTTTCGAAGCGGTCGGAATTCGCGAGGACGTTGTGGACAAGTATTTCACATGGACCGCTTCCCGAATAGGCGGAATCGGTCTGGACACGATGGCCGACGAAGTGCTTCAACGGCATTCCCGGGGGTTCGCCGCAAATGAAGGTCCGAAAACGCTGGACCCGGGCGATGATTTTCAATGGCGGAGCGACGGGGAACGGCATTTGTTTACGCCGCAGACGATTCATTCACTCCAACAAGCTTGCCGCCAAAACGATTATCGTTTGTACAAACAATACAGCCGTCTTGTCGACGAACAATCCGAAACGTTCAGTACGTTAAGAGGGTTGCTGGAATTCGATCCCAACCGCCAGGCGATTCCGCTGGAAGAAGTGGAGCCCGTCGAATCCATCTTGCGCCGTTTCAAATCCGGGGCGATGTCGTTCGGTTCGATCAGCAAGGAAGCGCACGAAACGCTGGCTATCGCCATGAACCGCATCGGCGGCAAGAGCAATTCCGGCGAGGGTGGGGAAGATCCCGCCCGCTACGTGCCTGACGAAAACGGAGATTCGCGCAACAGCGCCATCAAGCAGGTGGCTTCCGGCCGTTTCGGGGTAACCAGCCAGTATCTGATCCATGCCGACGAGATCCAAATCAAAATGGCCCAGGGGGCAAAACCCGGAGAGGGCGGACAACTGCCCGCGCATAAGGTGTATCCCTGGATTGCGAAAGCAAGGGGATCGACGCCCGGCGTGGAACTGATTTCCCCTCCGCCGCACCATGACATCTATTCGATCGAAGATTTGGCGGAATTGATCTATGATTTGAAAAACGCGAATCCGCACGCGCGAATCAACGTCAAGCTCGTCTCCGAAGCGGGTGTGGGAACGATCGCCGCCGGCGTGGCCAAAGCGCGGGCCGATGTCATCCTGATCAGCGGTTATGACGGAGGAACCGGAGCGGCTGCGCGTTCCAGTATCAAACATGCCGGCATGCCGTGGGAAATCGGGTTGGCGGAAGCTCACCAGACGCTGGTGTTGAACGGTTTGCGCGGACGGGTCCGCCTGGAGACGGACGGAAAAATGATGACGGGCCGCGATGTTGTCATTGCCGCCATGCTCGGCGCGGAAGAATTCGGTTTCGCGACGTTGCCGCTTGTCGCAATGGGTTGTGTCATGATGCGCGTCTGCCACCTGGATACGTGTCCGGTGGGCATCGCGACGCAAAATCCTGAGTTGCGCGCCAAATTTGTCGGCAAGCCGGAACACGTCGAAAACTTTATGCGTTTTGTTGCCCAGGAAGTCCGCGAATGGATGGCAAAACTCGGCATACGGACCATGGATGAAATGATCGGACGCACGGATCTGTTGCGGGTCAGAAAAGTGCCGGAACACAAAAAAGCTTCGCTCGTCGATCTGTCGGCGCTTCTGCATCGTCCGGAACAGCTTTCGCCGGACCAGGGCGAACGGCATTTTACGTATCCGCAGGAGCACGGGTTGGATTCGACGCTGGACAGGCAAAAACTGCTTCCCCTCTGCCAATCCGTCTGGAGCGGCCGTGGCGAAGAGCGGGTTCAGGCCATCCTGCCGATTCATAATACGGATCGGGCTGCGGGAACATTGCTGGGAAGCGAAGTGACACGCCGTTATGGGGCGCAAGGGCTGCCGGAAGACACGATCCAGCTTCATTTTCACGGTTCGGCCGGACAGAGCTTTGGCGCTTTCGTGCCGCGGGGGATCACGTTAATTCTGGAAGGCGATGCCAACGATTATGTGGGAAAAGGCTTATCGGGAGGAAAAATCGCGATCTACCCGTCTCCCAAATCTCCCTTCATCCCCGAAAAAAATATCATTATCGGAAATGTCGCCTTTTATGGCGCCACTTCAGGCGAGGCATACATCCGCGGAGTGGCCGGAGAACGGTTCTGTGTGCGCAACAGCGGAGCCAATGTGGTCGTTGAAGGCGTAGGAAACCACGGTTGCGAATATATGACGGGCGGACGGGTGGTCATTCTCGGCGAAATCGGCAAAAATTTCGCTGCGGGCATGTCCGGCGGGGTTGCATACGTGTGGAATCCGGGAGGACCGTCCGTCGAACGGTTGTGCAACCTGAAACTGGTCGATCTCGAACCGTTGGAGGACAACGAGGAAATCGAGATCGTCCGGGGCATGATGGAACGGCACGTCAGGTATACGCACAGCGCACACGCCAAAAAACTGCTGCTCGACTGGAACAACACCGTACGGCAATTCGTGAGGGTCATTCCCAGGGAGTATAAACGGATATTGCAAGCGGTGGAACGGTTCCGGCAGTCGGGCGTATCCGGGGAAGAAGCCTTGCTGGCGGCATTTCAGGAAAGAAAAAAAGCGTAGATTACCGGAGGTGGAGGTATGGGAAAACCGACTGGATTTTTGGAATATAAACGGGAATATATGCCGGAAAGGGATCCTTTGGCACGAACCGGGGATTGGCAGGACTTGTACCTGCCGCTCCCGGAACATAAGCTGCGGGAGCAAGGGGCGCGCTGCATGGATTGCGCCGTCCCGTTCTGCCAAACCGGGGAATGGATAGACGGTTCGCTTGTGGGCTGCCCGATCAACAACCTGATTCCCGAATGGAACGATCTGGTATACCGGAATCAGTGGAAGGAAGCGTTGGACCGCCTGCTTCGGACAAACAATTTTCCCGAGTTTACCGGCAGAGCGTGTCCGGCTCCTTGCGAAGGATCCTGCGTATTGGGTTTGAACGATTCGGCCGTGACGATTAAAACGATTGAACAGGCGATTATCGACAAAGGTTTTGCCGAAGGGTGGATTGTGCCGCAACCTCCGCTACGCCGGTCGGGCAAACAGGTGGCGGTTGTCGGGTCCGGTCCGGCCGGCCTTGCTTGCGCCGACCAGTTGAACAAGGCGGGGCATCGGGTTACGGTGTATGAACGTCATGACCGGATCGGCGGACTGTTGACTTATGGCATACCGAAAACGAAAATCAGCCAGGATATCGTGGAGCGCCGCATTCAGTTGATGCGGGAGGAAGGCATCGAATTTGTCACCGGCGTCGAGATCGGTCGCGATGTGCCGCTGGAGTCGCTGCGATCCGGGTTCGATGCGGTCATCCTTTGCATCGGGGCAACCGAACCCCGCGATTTGCCGTTGAAAGGGCGCGATTTGAACGGAATTCATTTCGCGATGGAATTTTTGCACAAGAATACCAAGAGTCTGTTGGATTCCGGCCTTAAGGACGGGCAATATCTTTCGGCCGAAGGGAAAGACGTTGTTGTTATCGGCGGGGGAGATACGGCCACGGACTGCATTACTACTGCGTTGCGCCATCGATGCCGCAGCCTTGTGCAGTTTGACATCTATCCCCAAAAGCCGTCGGCAAGAAGCGCGGATAATCCATGGCCGATGTGGCCGGTTGTATACAAAACCGATTCGGGCCATAAGGAGGCTAAGGCGGTTTTCGGTAAAGACCCGCGTGAATTTGCCGTCTCCGCCGTGGAATTTCTTGGAGACGAACACGGCAACGTAACCGGAGTACGCAGCGTGAAGCTGAACGCCCGGAAAGATGAAAAAGGCAATTGGATCCGGGAAGAAATTCCCGGAAGCGAACAAGTATGGCCCGCACAGCTTGTGCTACTTGCGATCGGTTTTCGAGGACCGGAGGCAAACTTGTTGCGCAAGATGGGGATCGAAACGAACGAGAAAACGTTGATCGCCACGAAAAAAGGCCGTTATGAGACCAATATTCCGGGCGTTTTTGCGGCAGGGGATGCGCGACGCGGACAAAGCCTGATCGTCTGGGCGATCCGTGAAGGGCGCGAAGCGGCGGAAGCTTGCGACCGCTTTTTGCGGAATGCGAGGTGATGACTTCATTTCGCATCCGTGGTCTCTTAACCGCAATATATATTACAGATAGGCAGGAGGAACTTTATGCGTGAAGCGCAGATCCGAAAACTGTTCGCGGAACGGATTGGCGGGGAACGGTTCGGACTGGATACGGAAATTTACAAGTTTGAAAAAATAAAAAGAGCCAAGCAGTTAGCTAAAGCCGAACATCCGGACATGGAGCTGATCGATCTCGGTGTCGGCGAACCGGACGATATGGCGGACGCTTCTGTTGTCCGGAGGCTGGCTGAGGAAGCGGCCAAACGGGAAAACCGCTTTTACGCGGATAACGGCATTTTGGAATTCAAGCAAGCGGCAAGCGAATATATGGAAAAAGTTTTCGGCGTGAAAGGATTGGATCCCGTTTCGGAAATCAATCACGCCATCGGGTCGAAATCCGCGTTGTCCATATTGCCTCACGCCTTTATCAATCAAGGGGATATCGCGCTGCTTCCGTCTCCCTGCTATCCGGTGTTGGGGACGCACACCGAATTTTTGGGCGGGCAAGTTTATTATATGCCGATTTCGGAAGAAAACCAATTTCTTCCGGATCTCGATGCGATTCCGAAAAACATTCTCAAGCGTGCAAAGTTGTTGTACCTCAATTATCCGAATAATCCGACCGGGGCATCTGCGACCCCCGAGTTTTTCGCCAAAGTTGTCCGTTTTGCGAAAGAACACAACTTGATGGTCGTTCACGATGCCGCTTATGCCGCGCTCGTCTTTGACGGAGCCAAACCCTTAAGTTTTCTTTCCATTCCCGGAGCCAAAGAAGTCGGCGTTGAACTCCATTCTTTGTCCAAATCGTTCAACATGACCGGCTGGAGAATCGGGTTTATCGCCGGGAATCCGCTGGTCGTCAAAGCGTTTGCCACCATCAAGGACCATACGGATTCCGGACAATTTATCGCCATCCAGAAAGCGGCGGCATATGCCCTAAGGCATCCGGAAATTACCGAATCCATCAGTGAAAAATATTCCCGCAGGCACGAATTGCTGGTTGCCGCGCTTCGCGAACTTGGATTCCGCGCCCAAAAACCGAAAGGATCGTTTTTCCTGTATACGGAAGCTCCCAAAGGGATCGAAGGAGGTCCGGAATTCGCAAGCGCCGAAGATTTCAGCCAATATTTGATCCGTGAAAAGCTGATCTCCACTGTTCCTTGGGACGAAGCGGGGCGCTACGTCCGTTTCTCCGTAACATTCCAGGCGGACGGTGAAGAAGAAGAGCGACGCATCATGGATGAAGTGAAGCGCCGTCTGTCTGATGTGCGGTTTATTTTCTGAACTGACAGACATAGGGAGGGAAGGATGATGACGGGCCCGACATTGCGCGTGACCAAAATGCACGGACTCGGAAACAGCTATATCTATATCAATCTGTTCGAACAGAATCCGGCGGAAGCAACACTGCCCGGTTTGGCCCGGAAGTTGTCCGACGTTCATACGGGAATCGGCTCGGACGGCATGATCTTGATCGGGCCGTCGGAACGCGCCGATTTTCGTATGCGCATTTTTAACGCTGACGGTTCGGAGGGCAAAAATTGCGGCAACGGATTAAGATGTGTGGCCAAATATGTTTATGAAAGAAAAATGACGGAAAAAACTTCGTTTACTATCGAGACTTTGGGCGGCATTGTGGAGGTTAAAGTGCATGCGGATGATACGGAGAAAGTGGGAGAACGGCCCAAAGTCCATAGTGTAACTGTAGATATGGGTGAACCCCGGCTAGCGAAAAAAGATTTGCCGATGACGGGTGATCCGGACAGTCTGACGATTGACGAGGAAGTCAGCATTTCCGGAAAATCTTACCGGATGACCGGCGTTTCGATGGGAAACCCCCATGCCGTCATTTTCGTGCCCGACGTCCAGACCATTCCTCTGGCCGAGATCGGACCGCAGATCGAAAACGCGCCCATATTTCCGGAGCGCATTAATGTGGAATTCGTCCGGGTCAGGAGCAAGAAGGAAGTCGACTTCCGCGTTTGGGAACGCGGCTCAGGCATTACCCAAGCTTGCGGCACGGGGGCGTGCGCAGCTGTTGTGGCCGGCGTTTTGAACGGGCATTTGGAAAAAGATGTTCCCGTCACGGTGCATCTTCCGGGCGGAGATTTGGAAATCGTATGGGCAGCGGACAATTCGCATGTCTACATGAAAGGACCTGCGCAATTCGTCATGGACGGGGATTTTTATTGCGGCGATTGATCCGCTCCCTGCACGTTTTCCCGTTTGCGGATTTTCTTCCGATCAACGGATTGAATATCCGCAAATGTTTTTTTATTTTCCATCGCTGTTTCAAATGTTGTTTTCCATTGCTGCTTACCAATATTGGCAATCCGGCATGATGTTGTTGACAGCAGGCGGGTCCCGTGATACAATTTTAAATCATACTTTTCTTATAGGTTTTATATTATTTGAAAGAAGGGCATGAGATGGAGCGACAAATCACGATACCAAGCGGTGAATTGGAACTCGCGGCAACGCTTCATTATCCGCCGGCGGAGAGAGGGAGCGACCGTCCGAGAAGATTTCCGTTGATTGTTATATGTCACGGATTCACCGGAAACCGGATTGGCGCAAACCGCCTGTTTGTGAAAGCGGCGCGCGCGTTTTGCGAGAAGGGTTATCTGGTCCTCCGGTTCGATTATGGAGGATGCGGGGAAAGTACGGGAGATTACGGGGCAACCGGAATAGGTTCCATGATCAGCCAAACAAAGCATGTGCTCGATTACGCTTTCGAAACCGATTGTATCGACCCGCACCGCGTCGTCGTGCTGGGCCACAGTTTGGGCGGGGCCGTAACCCTTCTGACGGCGGCCAGGGACAAAAGAATCCGGACGATCGTGTTGTGGGCTCCCGTCATGTATCCATTTAACGATATCGTGAGAATTGTCGGCAAAAAGACTTATGAGACTTGCATGGAATACGGTTCTGCGGACTATTTGGGCTACCGCCTGAAAAAACAGTTTTTTGATTCCTTGTCCGCTTATCATCCTTATCAGGAGATGAACAATTTTACGGGAGATGTCCTTCTGGTTCACGGAACGGCCGACGACGTCATTCCCGTCGATTACAGTTTCCTTTTTCAAAAAGCGTTTTGGATGCGAAGCGAAGGGCAATGCGACAAGGAGATCATCCTGCAAGCGGATCACACTTTTTCTTCCGGAGAAGCATCCGAACAGGCGATCGCCAAAACTTGCGGTTGGTTATTGAATCAGGACCGGAGAAAACGGGAATGGTACGGATGGAGCATTTAACATCTTGTTTTCCATTGCCTGGGGGTGGGGATTCCGGTCGAAAAGACCCGGCGGCCACTTTCACAACCCGCTTCTTAAGGAATCTCTGTATCGAATCTTTGAAACGAATTTCTGTAACGAATCTCTGTAACGTTATTCCTTTCAAAATGCCTTTTTAAAATTTTTAACGAATCCTGATAACGCTATTGGCACCCATTTATGTATTTTTAAGAGTGAATGGGGCAAATAACGTTTTCCCAGTTCCTTACATCGGGAAATAAAGGGAAATTGACCAAATAACGATTGTACGATTCGTTGGGTTGGGTGTCACTGGAAAACGGCAAAGCTTACTTGAAATATCATCAATCGCGCGATAACCGGTATGGCAGATTCATGATCCTCGATTGTCCGGAAGATGCGGCCTGGTTTGACGATTTGCCCGGTAATGGGCAATTTTGGGAGAAACCGAAAAAGAAGTCCTTGGAAGTGGTCTCTGCGAACGAACTGCCCGAAATGCCGCAAAAAAGACCGCGCAATGACGACGGGAAAAATGTGAAGTGAAAACTTGCCGCCAATAATGTACGAAAAACGGCGATACGATTTGACGGGTGACTGCATCCGTCTTTTTTTCTGGAATGGAGAGACGGACCGGTCGCTTGAAAGATTTCCTGGCCAAAAGTCTATTTATGATTTCTTATCGACATATTAAAATAATAAATGTACGATTCGACATGAGGACAAATGTCTTCACTCCCTCTTTCATATTTCCTAAAGTCCGGCATCATACCAAGAAAGGCAGGCTAATCATGAGACAAACCAGAAAGATTATGATCTTATCCGCCGGTTATGGGAACGGGCACATGGAAGTTTCCAAAGCCCTTATGCACAAATTTCAACACTATGGTGCATTTGTCCGGCTCGTCGATTTATTTCAGGAAGCCCACCCGGTTATCAACTCGATTACAAAATTTCTGTATACGAAAAGCACGGTTTTGTCGGTTTACGGACTCGATTATTACGGTTGGAGTTACTATATGACCCGCGATATGGATCACGACAGCATGTTGGCGAAATGGTTGAACTCGTTCGGCTTAAGAACATTGCTTTCACTGATCCGAAAAGAACAACCCGATGCGATCCTCAGCACGTTTCCCTTCGGGGGAATATCCGATGTGCTGCGAAAATATGCCATCCGCATTCCCACATTCACGGTGATCACCGATTTCGCGCTTCATAACCGGTGGTTATATACGTATGCCGACGAATATTACGTCGCTACCCACGATCTGAAACAGGAAATGATGAAGCGCGGCGTTCCGGAGAGCCGGATCCAGGTAAGCGGAATACCGATTCGGGAGAGCTTTTACCATATCGCCAAGCCGCAGGAAGAGCAGAAGTCCGTTCTCATCATGGCGGGGACAAACGGCATACTCCGGGATATCAAACGGGCCGTGGAGCGGTTGAGAGGGGAGAAAGACGTTCAAATTTACATCGTATGCGGAAAAAACGACAGGCTGAAAGCGGAATTGAACGCCAGTTTCGGCGGGGACGTCCATGTGAATATTTTCGGTTATGTGGAACATGTTCACGAATTGATGGCGAGGTCTTCGCTGATCGTCACCAAGGCCGGGGGCATCACGCTTTCGGAAGCGATTCAGGCGGGTCTGCCCATCATCATTTATAAACCGTTCCCCGGACAGGAGAAAGAAAATGCGATTTATCTTGCGGACAAAGGAGCGGCGAACATCGCCAACAACGTCGGTGAATTGACGAAACAAATCATGGACATCCTTACTTCCCAAGGGACCAGAGACGCGATGCTGGAGCGAGTGAGGAATCTGAAAACCGGCCACGCCGCCGAGACCATCGTGCAACGCATATTCAATATTATCGATCAAAATCGAAAAAGTGGGGTATCATGATACATCTGATCACCAAATATTTGGAAAAACGTTCGTTTCCATCCTCGTTTCTTTATTTGTCGTCCGTTCTTTTTTTCACGGAACTTGTCCGCAGTGCTTTTCTTATTTCTTTTTTGCCGGTTTTCGCGGCCAACCGCCAAGATTTTTCCTTGACGGTCGTAGGTTTGGCCGTTTCGCTTCATTATTTGGCCGATACCGGAATAAAATTTGCCGTCGGTTACGTATTGGACCGGTTCGCGCCGCGGGTATTCCTTCATACTTCATTCGGCATAGCGGTTTTCGGGCTGTTGCTGGCCTTTTTCAGCCAGGAGCCGTGGATGGTCGTCTGCGGGGCGGTCCTGCTCGGATTGGGCATTTCCCCCATATGGCTCATGTGTTTGAGCAGCATTGAAGAACAAAACCGCGCTGAACAAATGGGGTATATTTACACCATATGGCTGGCTGGCCTCGGACTGGGTCCCGTAGCGATCAATTTTGTTCTGGACATGGGGATCTCATTGTCTTTTTGGCTTCTGGCATGCATTTTATGTTTCGGATGGATTCTGGCGATGAAATGCGGCGACCAGATGAAAACAACCGTTCACCCGATTCCGGTACGCCAGCAATTCAGGCAACTGAAGGAAAAGATGGCGTTCATGAAGCCGTTGATCCCCGGGATGGTCTTGCAAACCATGGCCGCCGGGTTGCTTGTGCCGATTTTGCCCAGCTTTGCCACCCAATATCTCGGTTTGAGTTACAGCGAGTACTCATTCATTCTGATCGTCGGGGGATTCAGCACCGCTTTGTTCCTGATTCCGATGGGCAAATTGGCCGATAAACGGGGACACAAATGGTTTCTGGTCGCCGGTTTCGCGTTTCTTGCCGGCTGTTTATACGCCCTGTTATTTTCCTCCCATTTTTACATGACGCTATTTCTGGCGGTATTGTTGGGATTGTCCTATTCGGCGGTGCTCCCGTCCTGGAACGCTTTGCTGTCTTATTTTGTTCCGCCGGAGCAAAAGGGAACGGGATGGGGGATTTTATCCAGCGTGGAAGGACTTGGAATCATATTCGGCCCCGTTATTGGCGGGGGGGTGGCCAATGCGCTGAACGAAACTTTCACCGTGATGATTTCCGCCAGTTTGTTGGCGGTCATTTCGGTCGTTTACAGTATCCTCAGGCTTCGCCTCCCGTTCGCCGGGAAGGGAGGAGAATGAACACGCAACGGCATGTTCTTCTCCGGGTTTTTCGCAACGGACATGTTTCAACCGGGCATGATGTTCGACAAAAACAGGGTGGCGGTACCGAAATAAACCGTGATGGAAAACATATCGTTTAAAGTGGTGATCAAAGGACCGGAGGCGATGGCCGGATCGACCCTGAACCGGTAAAGGATAAGCGGAATCACGGTGCCGGCGAGAGTACCGATCAAAAGCGTCAAAAACAAGGATACGCCGACCACGATGCCCAACATGAGATGTTGTTGCCATAGCGCTACGATCACGGTAATCAACACGCCGCACACGCACCCGATGATGAACCCTACTCCGGCTTCGCGCCGCAACAGACGGATGACGGTGCCGCGGTTCACCCGCTGCGTCATGAGCCCGCGGACGACGACGGCCAGCGACTGCGTTCCGGTATTCCCGGTCATCCCCGCAATCATGGGCATAAAATAGGCCAGGGCGACGACTTTGTGAAGCGTATCTTCGAATTGGCTGATGATATTGCCTGACATGATGCCTAAAAACAGGAGTAGGACAAGCCAGGGCAATCTGGTCAATGCCGCTTGGATTGCCCCGGTATGAAAGTCGATCGTTTTTCCCGTTGCCGCCAGCTTGCCGATATCTTCGGCCGCTTCCTGGATCAGGACATCCACCACGTCGTCAACCGTAACGATGCCGACGAGCCGGCCGTCGTCGTCAACGACCGGAACGGACAGAAAGTCGTACCGCTCGATCGTTCTCGCGACCTGTTCCTGGTCCATATGAACGGGAACGGAAATGACCCGGCTGTACATAATGTCCTCGATCCGGTCTCCGGGGTCGGCAAGCAGCAAGTCGCGGTAAGAAACGACGCCCACCAACACCTTTTGTTCGTCGAGCACGTACAAATAATATAAGTTTTCCGCTATTTCCGCAAAATTTTTCAGTTTTTCGACCGCTTCCCTTACCGTATAATAGCGGCGGATCCAGACGTACCGGTCGGTCATGATGCCGCCGGCGGTTTCCGGGGAATATTTCAGCAAATTTTGCACGCCGCTGGATTCTTCCTGCCGCATCATCCCCAGCAGTTCGTCTTTCCGTTCGCTGGTCATTTCCCCGAGCAAATCCGCCAGATCGTCGTTGTCCATCAGATTCAGCGCCTGGGAAAACTTCCCGGGCTCCATTTTTTGCAACGCCTCAAGCTGCAGCGGCCTCTCCAGTTCCTGCAGCAGCAGGGCCAGGGAGCGGGAATCGAGCATATTTAAAAATCTTGAACGGTGCTTGTCGGGCAGTTCGGCATATAACTGGGCGATGTCGTAAGGTTGCAGTTCATCAAGCAATTCGGCAAGCGCGTCGCGCTGATGATCCTTAAGCAAACGAATTACGTGGAGCAACAGTTCGTCCTGGGTCATGTTCTCCGTTTTTTTCACAACCGGTTTTGTGCTCATGCGTCTCACTCCGTGGGCTGTTTTCAGTTATTTAAATATCCGTTATAATCAATGTTAACACGATCCCCCGCGAGCAGGGTATCGCCGATAGGAGATGCGCCGTATGCTGACCAGAGAATTTTTTGAAAGCAAAAGTTTCAGAAGGCTCGTGATTATGGCCCTTCTGGTGCTGGTATTGATTGCGATCCGCAGTATCCTCAATTTAATTTTGGTCACGTTTATTATTACGTTTCTGATGGACCGGTTACAATTATTTTTGACATCCCGGCTTAACAAAATGTTCCCGGTTGACCGCAAAGTTGTCATTGCCTTTATGTACATCTCCCTGGGCTTGGCTCTGGTCGTCGGGATTTACCGGTACTTTCCCGTAATTATCAACCAAATCTCGCAATTGATCAAATTTTTCAGCGATTTCGAAAAAAATCCGCCGCAAAATGAAATCGTTGTGTTTCTGGTTGACATGATCAGGCAGTTCGAGCTGGCCGGCCATATGGAGAAAGGATTCAATATCTTTTATAAGTATATTACCAATATCGGCAAATGGGGAATCCATATTTTTTTGGCCCTGATTCTCAGTTTGTTTTTTCTTCTGGAAAAGTCGCGGATCATGGCGTTTACTTCCCAGTTCAAAAACAGCAAAATATCCGAGTTTTACAACGAAATTGAATATTTTGGCAAACGGTTTGTGCGTTCATTCGGCAAAGTGATCGAAGTGCAATTTCTCATTGCGCTGATCAATTGCGTACTGACCGTCATCGCCCTTTGGATTATGGGGTTTCCCCAATTGTTCGCCCTGGCGTTGATGGTTTTCCTGCTCGGGCTGATTCCGGTCGCGGGAGTCATTATTTCTCTCATCCCGTTGTGTACCATCGCTTACAGCATCGGAGGATTTATTTATGTTGTTTATTTGATTGTGGTCATCGCGATCGTTCATGCCATTGAAAGCTATTTTTTGAATCCCAAGTTGATGTCGTCCAAAACCAATCTCCCCGTTTTCTATACGTTTATCGTATTGATTTGCGGAGAACATTTTTTCGGAGTGTGGGGGCTGATCGTCGGGATCCCCATGTTTATTTTCTTGCTCGACGTCATTGGCGTCCATCGGGAGGAAACGGATTAGCCGATGATTTGTGCGGTTTTGTTCATTGACACGGATCATAATACTTACCATAATGAATAAATAAATATGTTGAAAAAGTACCCTATGGAATAAAACGAAGCGGATCCATCTTCTAAAAACAACCCTGGCATCATCTTGTCATACAAACATGTTAGGCAAATATTGAAGTTGATCAGGCGAGAAAGTCGAGGAAAAAGCGGGAGGTGGACTCGCCCAAATGTTGAAATGGATGTTCAGAAAGAGAAAACCGCCTGTCTTGGATGATCCGCCCGCCGCGGAAGATGTCGGCGCCCTCGTTGAACTGAGCGGGAGAAAGGTTCAGCGGAATGTCAAACCGGTCATTGGCCTGTCCATATTGGAATTGGCGGAAAAAAACAAAGTGGACTGGCTTTCCAATTGCAAAAGGGGCACCTGCGCCCGCTGCCGCTGTTTTGTTATTGAAGGCAAACAATTTTTGTCGGAACCGAATACCGCGGAACTGGAACGGTTGGAGCCGGAAGAAATTGAGCAAGGATTTCGGCTCGCATGCCAGACGAAAATTGTTAGTAACGGGAAAGTTATCGTCCGTCATGCTCCCTATTTTTAGGCGCTTAAAGACGAAAGGGATGAATGCGTATCGGACTTGGAATTATCGTCGTTGAACTTTGCGGCCGCAACACCATTGCGTTGGAGCCGCTTGAAGAGTTGGAGACAAAATACCCGGAAGTGACGGTTCTTCAAACGGATTGCTTGAACTTGTGCAATCTTTGCCGTGCCCGTCCTTACGCGCTGGTCAACGGAAAACGGGTGTATGCCAAAACGGCGGACGAATGCGTGCGCAAGATTGAAGAAGTCATCCGGGAAGAACTTCAAGATTTTTACGGTCCGGAACCATGAAGAGAGAGTTTTACGGCGGCTGTTCATCCGTGCTGATGGGGCACGGTTTTTTTATTTTCGGCAAAAGTGAGCATCATCAAAAACCGGACGAAAGCTCAACGGGGTTTCCCTCAGTATGTTACTTCATTTTTGGGATTGACATTTATTAATCACGGTAATAAAATTAACTAAGGTAAATTTTAAAACAGGAGTTGATCAATCATGGCAACTGACGAAAAGTATGCAAAAGCAAAACAAAAAGTAAGGAAGCAGGCGGAATTTTATCAACATCTTGGAGTATATATTTTGGTTAACGGCGGGTTGACCATTTACAATCTGTTGACGGATCAAACCTGGTTTCTGTATCCTTTGCTCGGTTGGGGGGCCGGGGTCGTCATTCACGGGTTGAACGTGTTTGCTTCCGGAGCGATCACATCCTGGGAGGAGAAAAAGATCAGAGAGATTACGGAAAAGGAGAACTAAAGGAATTAATGACTGTCAGGATCCCTTTACGCGAAATCAAAAAGGCGAAGTCCAAGATATCTATTTATAAAGCTAGTTTGGAATTAATCGAAAAAAATACATTTAAAGAAATCCGTCTGGAAGAGATTTGCGAAAAAGCGGAAGTCTCCAAAGTCACCTTCTTTAAATTTTTCTCCCGCAAGGAAGAGGTGCTTGTTTATTTCATGAGGGTGTGGCTGGACGAACGCATAATTGAGTTAAAGCGTAACCCGAAGCGTGGTTTGGCCGCCATCCGGTTGTTTCTGCAAAGTGTCGCGAACGGGGCAAAGCGAAAGCCGGGATTGATGCTCAGCCTGATTTCTTTTTTATCGGAAGAAAAAATGCACCCGAATATGCCTTTGCTTTCAGACGCCGAGATCCATATTTTATACCCGGGTTCTGAGGATCTCATCAACCGGGAAGCGCCCAACCTGGGAGTACTTTTCCATCAATTTATTACGGAAGCGAAAGAAGACGGTGAGATCACTGTCGATCTTCCTGCGGAAGAGCTCGTGAAGATCATGTTCGGCATTTTTTACGGCGCGTTTCTGACCGCGCATATCTATCGATCCGAAGATATTATGGATTTTTATGAATTGCATTTAAAAGCACTTACAAGATAAGGAGTATTTACCCGTGGCAAAGTTTATTCCCGGGAGGTTTACCGCCCGAATCGACGAATCATTCGTTGTGTTCGTCATAGGACTTCGAATTCATCAGCTTTGGCGGGTCAGAAAATGGATTCCGATTATTATATCCATGCAGAAGATGATCAACGAACTGTACGCAAATAAAGAACTCGGATTTATGGATATGAAGTTTTTTCTCAGTTGGCGGGGCGTAACGTTATTCATGTATTGGAAATCGTTCGACCACCTGGAACACTATGCCCTGCGCGGCGCTTTGCACCTGAAAGCCTGGAAAGAATTCAACCGGAATATTGCAAAATCAGGTGCAGTCGGATTTTATCACGAAACGTATGTCGTTCAGCAAGGCCAATATGAGTGCTTGTACGTTAACATGCCGGTTTACGGTCTTGCCCGGGCAAGCAACCATGTGCCCGCCACAGGAAAACGGGAAACGGCCCGGGGGAGATTGAAGGCCACTCACGGCGATCATTCAATGCGGATAGAAGCTTAATAGGTTTGACGTGACGGTGTTTAGTGAAAACGCAAAATTCTTTCAGCACCTTTCAACGCCGCATTCCAGGTTTCCGTGCGCGAACAAACGGCTTATATATCAACGGCGAATTGCAGCCATTGGAAGAAAAATTTGTAAACGGATACGCCTAACTGCATCAATCAAATGGACAATCGCATTCAGGGTTCAAATCATCACGGACAAAAGACATCAATAACGATCGGGAGGAAGAGGAATGAATATTACGATCCGAAGCGCCAATATGACCTACACGGAACAATCCGGCTATGTCGGAAAGGTTGCTTTTGAAGTTGAAAACCACAAGCAACCTTATGAAATTACGCTGCATAGCGTCGACCAGAAGGAATGGGGGTATTCGTTGCATTATTTGCACGAATCCGGTCCGGATGACGAGATCGAAGCGGTCGACGAATATCTCGACGAAAACGATGAAGCGCTTAACCGGCTGGTGCAGGCCGCAAAAGCGGCATTTCAGGCGCCGTCACAATCATAATCCGTATCAACGACTCGTCAAATCCTATGCGCCACTGCCTTTCGATTCGCTTTTCCGGGATTTTTTAACCGATCCGTATTGTTGCGAACTGGTGCGCAATACGGTGGTGATGAACCTGTGGCGCTGGACGAGCTCCTGATGGAAGCTAACAACCTTGAACGAATTCCGGGTCGACGAACAGCCATCTCTGGGAAAACGTCGGTTATAACAGCTTTGAGAACTGATGAAGTGAAAAACGTTATATGTTTGCAATCCCAGGTCTCAGTATGGAAACAGCGGGCTGCCTTACGGGCAGCCTTTTTGTCTGGCCAAAAACAAGAAGTGGGCGGTGCGTTTTCGTTGCAATGCTCTTGTTTGCGCGAGGCGCCACAAAGAAATTTGAAACCATAGGTGGAATATTGCATATTTATTGCTGGCTACTTGTGCCATATGATGAGGATGCGGGTACCCCCTTTGGAACACCTGACGATGAACAAATATTTTCGCATTTCCAGGGGGTGCGCCCATGTCTTGTCCGGCTTTCGAGGTGCCTGTTACGGTTGGGAAAGCCTTGATTAAAGTGAAATGATAAAAGAACGTGAGAGGTGAATGTCGATGAACGGCCGCCAATTGAAAGAACGTCTCAAACAGGGCCGTAGAGTTTACGGCACGCTTATCGTTTCCACTTCTCCCCGCTGGCCGGAAGAAGTACGTAAACTGGGGCTGGACTTCGTCTTTTTGGATGGGGAACATATGCCTCTCGACAGGGAACAGTTATCCTGGATGTGCCGCACCTATCATGCCATGAACTTGCCTCCGGTAGTACGAATTCCTTCGCCTGATCCCCATTGGGCGAGCATGGCGTTGGACGGCGGCGCAACCGGTGTTCTCGTTCCATATGTTGAAACTGTGGAACAGGTACAAGCACTGCGCGCCGCGACAAAATTCCGGCCGCTGAAAGGGCGGAAACTGCAGGCGGCGATCGACGGATCCGAACCGCTGAAAGCAGATTTGGCTGCTTACGTCGAGAACTACAATGCCGATAACTTGCTGCTGATCAATATAGAGAGCAAGCCGGCACTTGAAGCGCTGGACGAAATCTTGGCCGTACCGCAGGTGGATGCGGTAGTGATCGGACCGCACGATCTTTCGTGCAGCCTTGGCGTGCCGGAACAATACCGGCACCCACTGTTTACGGAAGCGGTATCGGCGATCGTGGCTAAAGCGAGGGCGGCCGGTGTCGCAGCGGGCATCCATTACTTTTTCGGAGTCGATCAGGAAATACAGTGGGCGAAGGAAGGGATGAACCTGCTGATCCATGCTTCCGATATGACGGCTTTCTCAGCCAAAATGTCCGAAGAGCTCCGCAGAATCAAGGAAGCCCTGGGAGATGGCACACAGGAAGATGACGGGCAAAGGATTCATCGATGACCATTTCGTTACCGATTCTCCAATCAATGAAAGCGGTTTATTTTGGTTTCAATCCACAGCAGTTTGAAATTTGGCACAAGGTAGAAATTTGAAACAATTTCGGGGGTTGATCCAAAATGGAACGCAAGTTTCCGAAGTGGGTGTTATTTAGAGAAACAGGATATGCTACCATAAAACGTAAAATTGGAAAATTGGAAAACAGGAAATGGAGGGCGTTGTCTTCGACTTTCTTTACTTACGTTCATTACGTTCATGGCCGGGGGGATTCCACGTGGCGGTTAGGCACATTGTGCGAACAGAGGTCTCAGTCAGAACAGAAAAAGGGTCGGATCGCAGAAAAAGGATTGCGGAGAGCAAATATTTGTACCTTATGCTGTTTCTGCCCATCGTCTATTTCATATTGTTCAAATACGCTCCCATGTTTGGCATTCTGATCGCTTTTCAAAATTACAGCTACGTAAAAGGAGTGTTTCAGAGCGATTGGGTAGGGATGTATCATTTCCGGGAATTTTTAACCGATCCGTATTTTTGGAAACTGGTGCGCAATACGGTCGTGATGAACCTGTATATGATTGTTTTTTATTTCCCGGCCCCGATTATTTTAGCCTTGATCTTGAACGAAGTCAGGTTGAAATGGTTTAAAAAAATCGCGCAGTCGGTCAGTTATTTGCCGCATTTTCTCTCCACTGTCGTCGTATGCGGAATGGTGGTCAACTTTCTTGCCAACGAAGGATTGGTCAACCGGATTTTGGGCGCATTTGGCCTCGAACCGATCCCTTTTCTGATGATGGCGGAATGGTTCCGCACCATATATATCGGTTCGGAAATCTGGCAGGGAGTCGGATGGGGATCGATTGTGTATTTGGCTGCGCTGGCTTCCGTAGATCCGCAACAATACGAAGCCGCAAAAATTGACGGTGCCAACCGGTGGCAGCAGATGGTTAACATCACATTGCCTGGAATTGCTCCGGTCGTTACGATCATGTTTTTGCTGAATATCGGAAATCTCATGTCCATCGGTTATGAAAAAATATTATTGCTGTATACCGGACCGACCTATGAAACGGCAGACGTCATCTCTACTTACGTTTACCGCCGGGGGCTGCTCGGTAGCGATTTCAGTTACGCTACCGCCGTCGAATTGTTCCAATCGGTGATTGCTCTTGGAATGATCGTGCTCGCGAACTGGGTCTCCCGAAGGGTCAGTGAAACGAGCCTGTGGTGAAGAGAAGGGGGGACGTTGACAAAACATTTCCGGAAAGGAAAGATTCGCATGAGAGTGCAACGGTCGCTCGGTTCCATCGCTTTTGATGCAGTGGTTTACATTTCCTTGCTGTTCATGATTTTCGCTATCGTTTATCCGCTATACTACATGGCGATCATATCCGTCAGCAACGGAATGAACGTCCTGCGGGGGGAGGTGAAGTGGTTTCCGATCGGTTTCAGCCTGGAGGCTTACCGCGCCATTTTGTCCGATCCGTTGATCGCCCGCTCATATATCAATACGTTATTGTATACAACCACCGGTACGTTACTTAACGTAGCAATGACTGCGCTTTGCGCTTATCCGTTGTCGAGACGTCGTCTTTACGGCAGGAGTTTTTTTACTGTTTTTATTATCATCACGATGTTGTTCAGCGGAGGTATGATTCCCACTTATCTGGTCGTCAACGCGCTCGGATTAATGAACAGTATATGGGCGATCATTATTCCTCCCGCCATCAATGTATGGTACATGATCATTATGCGGACGTTCTTCCAAAACATACCGAACGAAATGCATGAATCGGCATTTATGGACGGAGCGAACGATCTGTCCATATTATGGCGGATCGTATTGCCTCTTTCGTTGCCGGTGATGGCGACGATGGTGATGTTTTACGCCGTCTGGCATTGGAATTCATGGTTCCCGGCGACGATTTACCTGCATGAGAACAAATTGTACCCGGTTCAGGTCATCATGCGCAGTATGGTCATGGAAGGGGGCAGCGCCCAGGAAGCAGATCCGTCCCGGGATCTGAAGACGGTTCAGATCAGCATGCGCTACGCCATTATCATTATCACCATTTTGCCGATCATCACCGTCTATCCGTTCATCCAGAAATATTTTGTCCAGGGCGTGATGGTCGGTTCCTTAAAAGGGTAACCAAAAAGCGAGAAAGGAGGGGGAGCGGCAAACGCAATGAGCAGGTTATACGCCTGACAGTGACACAATCATCTTGATATGGAGGAGAAAATATGAAAAAGCGGACAGCACGAATGATATCGGTCTTTCTGACGTTGATACTGTTCATTTTGGCAGGATGTGCGGGAAATGAAAGCGGAAACCCGGCTTCCGGCAACGATGGCGGGGGAGCTCAATCTTCGGGCGGAGAAACGACAGGAGGTAGCAGCGGCAAATTGCTGGATAAGCCCTTGACATTGAAAGCGGTTGCCGGAGGAACAAACATTAACGCCAAAGCCCCGGTATTTGATCATATATTTGAAAAAACAAATGTAAGGCTGGAAGTTGAATACGTATCCACCAATTACGACCAGCGGGCGCAAACGATGATCGCCACCAATAATTTGCCTGACATTATGCTGATCAAAAACAGCGCCCCTTATTTTGCCGAAGCCGCCAAAAACGGAATGTTTTTGCCGGTCAGCGATTATCTGGACTATGCTCCGAATCTTTCAAGAATTATGAAAGAAAACAAAGAAATCGCCAAGAACAAAGTCGGCGGGATACTGTATTCTTTCCCGCAGCTCGGCCACTGGAAACTGCAGCTGGCTCAGGCGCCCATGATGCGTGTCGATTTGCTGGAAGAACTCGGGCTGGAAAAGCCAAAGACTTTCGAGGATTTATACAACATCTTGAAAAAATTCAAGGAAGCGTATCCGGATAAAATCCCGTTTACCGCAAGAGAAAGTGCAAAGAACGTGCTGGGGCCGCTGGCATTTGCCATGGGTTCAGGCAACCGCATCTATTTCGATCCCGATGTCGACGGAGGGAAATATTTGTACGGCCCCATGTATCCCGAGTTTAAGAAACCGCTTGAGTTTTTGCATAGGCTGTACGTGGAAAAACTGTTCGATCCGGATTATGCGGTCAACACCAGCGACGGCATGAAGGAAAAGCTGGCTTCGGGCAAGGCCCTGTTCTATTATGACAACAACAGTTTCGGAGTCAATTTCAACGCCGCCCTGAAGCCGGTCAACCCGAAAGCGAGGTTCGACTTGCTGCCTCTCATGCAAAATGACCGGGGGCAAACGAGAAATTGGATGTACAGTAAGGACTGGATGCACCACTTTGTCATCAATGCCAAGACGAAATACCCCCGTGAAACCGTTAAGTTTCTCGATTGGATGTACAGCGAGGAAGGCACGATCATTATGAATTACGGAGCCGAAGGAATCGATTTCGATATGGTGAACGGCAAACCGGTCATTAAAGAAAGTGTGATCGAAAAATTTAAAAATTCGAAGGATCCGTACCGCGATATGCAAGCGGCATTGGGCGTAGGTTTTCAGGCTTTCACCCCGAACGTGGACGAAACACCGATGGCCATCGTTTCCGACCCCGATCTCGTGCGATGGGCAGAACAGATTATTCCTGAAAACGGATATGTCTATTCGATGACACCCCCGCCATTCACAGAGCAAGAGGTGGAACGTTTAAAAACATTGCAGTCGAAGGTCGATACGCTGATGGATCAGGAGATGGATAAGTTCATTATCGGTACCCGCCCTATGAGCGATTACGACAATCTGATCCGGCAATTGAAGGATAGCGGAGCGCAGGAAATCGAAGATATTTACAACGAGGCGTACCAACGCTTTCTGAATGAAAATTAAGCCGGGGTAAAGGAGCGGGATAAAAACCCATGAAATCATTCATCGATATGTCCAAGGCTTTTGTCGTGAGTTCTGAAAAAGCCGCAGGAGCGGAGGAGAAAGCGGTTTCCGTGCTCGTTGAAGAAATCGCCAAAAGGACCGGCTTCAACCTGCCCCGATTGAAAACCATTCCGGAAGGGGCACAAACCGCGATTTTCGTCGGTACGAAAGAACATGTGCATCAATGGCTTCCCCCGGAACTAGCCGCGGATGTGGAACAACTGAAGCCGGAAGGCTATTTGCTGAGCGTGATTCCCAAAGAGACATCCACTTCTGTTTTCATTGTCGGCGCGGATGCACGTGGGGTATTGTTCGGGGTCGGGAAATGGCTCAGGAAACTGCGCCTCCAAGAGAAGTCAGTCCTTATGGAAGCCGGGTTGAAAGTGATCAGCTCCCCGCGCTATCCGATCAGGGGGCACCAGCTCGGTTACCGACCCAAAACGAACGCATACGATGCCTGGACGGTCGAGCAGTATGAACAGTATATCCGGGAGTTGGCGTTATTTGGGGCGAACAGTATCGAAATTATGCCGCCGCGTACGGATGATGATGCGACCGGACCGCTGATGAAGCTTGATCCGTTGGAGATGATGATCCGTCTTTCAGCGATTATTGATTCCTACGGGCTTGATGTCTGGGTTTGGTACCCGAATTTGGCGGAGGATTATTCCGATCCTAAGATCAGGCAGGCGGAACTTGCGGAACGGGAAGAAATTTTCAGCAAGATTCCCCATGTTCACGCCGTCTTTATCCCCGGAAGCGATCCGGGCGATATGCAGCCGGAGCCGCTGTTCAGGTGGGCGCAAGAAGTGGCGGAAGTGCTACACCGCTATCATCCTGCGGCCAAGATCTGGTTGTCTCCTCAGGTCATGAAACACGAGTCCCGGCGGTGGCTGGATGCATTTTATGAACAGGTCGACCGTCAGCCCGACTGGTTGGGCGGCATCGTGTTCGGGCCGCATGTCGATGACAGCCTGCCCGAATTGCGGAGGAGAATTCCCGCCAAATATCCGATCCGCCGCTATGAAGACATCACGCACAACTATCACTGCCAATACCCGGTCGTTGCCTGGGATCTGTCCCTTGCCATGACATCGGGACGGGAATGCTACAATCCGCGGCCGGTGGCGCAGAAACATATTCATAACGTCTTCGCGCCTTATGCGGCCGGAAACATTTCCTATTCCGAAGGAATCAACGACGATGTCAACAAATTCATCTGGTGCGACCAGGACTGGGATCCCGATACGCCGGTCATCGAAACGTTGCGGGATTACGCCCGGTTGTTCATCGGCTGCGACGTCGCTGAAGCGGTGGCTCAAGGGTTGTTGGCGCTGGAGGAAAACTGGAACGGTTCGCTGATCGTCAACGAAGGCGTGGAAGTCACGTTGCAGCAATGGATGCAGATGGAAGAGGAGGCAAGCCCGAAAGTTCGCAACAATTACCGTTTTCAGATGGGACTTTTGCGCGCGTATTTTGATGCCTATGTGAAGCGGCGGCTCATCTATGAAACCGAATTGGAATACCGTGCTCGGGACGCGCTGCGGGAAGCCGGGGCTATCGGCAGCTTGGCAGCAATTAAAAAGGTTGAAGACATCTTGGATAAGGCCCGGACCGAGCCGGTCGCGCAAGATTACAAACAAAAATGCGAACAATTAGCCGACGCGTTGTTTGCCAATATCGGTTCCCAGCCGACAGTGAAGCGCCATTTTGCCATCGCGACCGATAGGGGAGCTTTCATGGATACGATCGATGTTCCGCTGAATAATGCCGATTGGTTGCGCACACAGTGTGAAATCATCCGTGCGCTTGACAATGAGGAGGAAAGGCTGATTCGCATTCGCCAAGCGTTGAATCGGACAAATCCGGGACCGGGAGGCTTCTACGATAATTTGGGGCGCAGTATGCGCCGTGTCGATCCCGGGATCGGATGGGAGCAAGATCCGGGTTTCCTGCATTCGCCGAGGGTTGCGCCTTCCGCCTATGTCCTAAGGATGAGCGGGGAGAAGAAAAGGCAGTTGGGCGGGGTGCCTCTAGCATGGGCAAGCCACGTCAATACGATATCCGATACGCCCATTACGGTAACTTACGACAATCTGAATCCCGAGCTTGAATATACCGTCAAAGTCGTTTATATCGGCGATGTCGGTTCAAGCCCGACCCGGGACACATGGCTCCGATTGACAGTAAACGGTCGCTTCGTTCTTCAGGACAACATCTTTGTACCGGCAGGCGCATGCGTATCCGCAAGTTCTCCGATTCCCGGGGAAGCGCTCAGAGACGGCAAAATCACCTTGACTTTTCAAAGAGTGAAAGGATTCAAGCGGATGAATATCGCTGAAATATGGGTGATTCCCAACCAATGAACCTTCCTATAAAATGATGAGACTACGAACGAAGGACGGTTTTATGTACCGTATGAAAGGGTAGTTTCACAATGATCGGAAAAAAGAACCTTCCGTTAAACCGTTTGTTTTTTCGTATATTGCTTTATTTTCTGTCTCTTCTGATCCCTATAGTCATTATAGGGGCTGTTTTTTATTTCAATACAACGAACCGTCTGAAGCAGGAATTTACGGAAAAGATCGAGACGCAAATGCAATCGTCCAAGCAAACGATTGATATTTATTTGCGCACGACGCAGGAGACGAGTTCCAGTTTTTTTTACGATGTCAAAGAGTGGCTGATGCCGTATGACCAATATAGCGACGAGGACCGGATATGGCTTTACAAAATCCCGCGGGCGCTGGACCGGACGGCAAGCAATTTGAATGCAATGGTCGATAAAGTGTTCGTATACGTGGACGATCAAAAAGTGTATACGCAAAACGGACTTGAGGATTTTGATTTTTTCTTTCAAAATTATCATTTTGAGAAATACGGCAAAGAATTCTGGAAGGAAAAGCTAAAAAGCGGAAAATTGCTGGAAATTTTACCGCCTTCAGAGATGGTCGCCAACAATTGGACCCATAAAAGTGTCATTCCGTTTGTATTTACAAGTATCGTCAACGGACACAAAGCGGTTCTCGTTGCAGCGGTCTCGATGGATATGATACAGCATACGATCCGCGATCATGCCGTGTTCGATGCCACCGAATTTGTTGTTACCGATAACGATGACCGTATCCTTTTCAGCAGTAATCAACAATTGTCCGGAGTGACACATCTTGATCACCTTTTCCGTTTTTTTCATTCCAGGGATACCGACCAAGGCCGGTTCAACATCGCCGGCACCGAGTTCATTGTCGTTAGGGTGAAATCGGAAATTTATGGCTGGAATTATTATTCCCTGACGCCGGTATCCGAATTTCACAAGCAGATGAGCTATTACATCGCCTCAATGGTGACGATCTGCGCCGTTTTAGTCATCACCGGAATCGTATTCTCTTTTATTTTTACTTTCAACCTATATAATCCGATTAAACGAATCCGTGATATACTTGCCCAACGCAGCGATATGGATGATGAAATCTTCAGGGTGCCATCCAAAGAAAACGAACTGGACTTTATCGGGACGTCCATTTCCCGTTTAATCGAGTATAACGACAAATTCAAAAACGAATTGGAGATGATATCGATTGGATACTTGGACCAATGTTTGCTGAACATGTTGCATGGCAGCGCGACGGTAGGCGGCGAGGAAATCAGAAAGAGGCTGAACCGGCACGTCTCGTTTCAACATCCGTCATACGTCTGCTGCAACATTCGCTTTGATTTCAAAGATGCGTTTTATAACGATATCCAGGACGTTGACCGGTTGCATATTTTGGGCAAGATGAAAAAAATTATTTGGGGTTTGTTGCGCCATTATGTAAACGTTTATTTGCTCGAGGAGAAAGATCACTTGTACATTGGCATCATTAACATTCGCGGCAAGGAAGATCTGAAAGAAGTGTACAAAGCGCTGCGGAGTATGATCGATACGTTCCGCTATGATTCGCAATATTGTTTTATTTTTATCGGTGTCGGTAACGTGTATGAAGGAATTGAAGGAATCGCAAAATCTTATGCCGATGCGATGAACGCTTTGGAAGAAGCCGATCAGAAACTTGATTTTCAGATTATCGAATCGGCGAACTTGCCTTCCATCCAGGTTCATTATTCCTACTCGTTTACGGACGAAAACAGTATTTTAAATTGTCTGAAAGCAGGGGATGCAGCGAACTTACGGTCGAAGGTCGAGGAAATTATCGAAAAAAATGTAGAAAAAGGTTTGCCCCGGCATCGGATACCGGTTCTCTTTAAAGAAATGTATCATACCGGGCTCCGATTTCTGGTGGAGCGGGGGTTAAATCCCCAGGAATTTATCGGAACGGGTATGCCATCTTCCGCCTGCTATAACGAGCAAAAGCAATGGTTGCTTCAATTTTTCGAGACCATTATCGGGCGGACCGCGGCAGGGGAGCAGGATGGTCCGGGCGCGCTCACTTCGGCGATTATCAAATATATTGAGGAAAATTACCATCACGATTTATACTTGGAAAAAATTGCTGAAGAAATGGGGGTTTCTTCCAAATACATTTCGCGCGTCTTCAAAGAGAAAACAGGTGTCAACCTTATCAGCTATATCAGTTGGTACCGGATCTCCAAGGCGAAAGAGCTGCTTTTGAAAACCGATTTGAACGTCAATGAAATCTCCGAACGGGTTGGCATTTACAGCAGGACGACATTCATTCGTTTGTTTAAAAAGCATGAAGGCACAACGCCGGTTCATTACCGTAAATTGGGACGGAGCAATTAAGTTCGTGAACTGCGAAAATGGTTGCTAAACATTTAATTGAACGGCAAAAAGCCATGTATGATTGAAATGTCCGTGGGCGAGCCGAAAAGATTGAAGAGATTGAATTGGAAGGTATAGAAGAGGGCTTCTCTTCCTGGTAAAGCGATAAGCGCCAACAAATACCAAGTTCAAGGAGGAGAAGCCCCCGATTATGGTCCTAAATAGAACTTTCATCTGAAAAAATGTAAGCCTCGATAAAAATTTTTCAGCATTGCAGTCGATAACAGTAGAATTACACATAATACAGAAGTTTTATGTATGTTCGTCTTCGCATGTCCCCAATTACAATGATGATGAGATGTTCGGTACCGTATACATCCACTTCATTTTAAATAAGAGTCGGGGAGGATGGATGCCGTTATAAAATGGAATTAAAGAAAACGCATACGGTGAAAAACTAAGCAGTATATAAGAAGGAGGGGGAAGTATGAGAGCCAACAGATGGTGGTTATTGGTTGCGGTTGTGCTTGTCATTACCACGTTTTTAAGCGCTTGCGGCGGCAAAGGCGGCGAAACGGCTTCGGAGGCAAAAACGGACGGCCAAAGCGACAACAATGCACAAAATCAAAGCGGGCGGACGGAAAACCTGGTGGAAATCCGCTTTCCATGGTGGGGAAATGTGGAGCGACATGAACGGTACAATGCCTTGTTGGATATGTTTGAAAAACACCATCCCCATATTCGGGTAATCCGTGAACCGCTTAGCTTTAACGATTATTGGGATCGGATGGCGACGCAAACGGCCGGCGGCAATCCTCCGGACGTTTTGATGTTCACCCGCGGGCAATTGTCGGAGTATGTTTCCAGGGGCGCCGTGTTGGCGTTGGATGAATTTATTGCAAACGGCGTCATCGACATGAGTGATTATTCGGAAACGGCGCGCAATATCGGCAATTACCAAGGAACGATTTATATGGTGACCATAGGGATGTCTGCGCCGGCCACGTTTGTCAATGTAGATTTGTTGAATCGCAAAGGGATCCCTCTTCCCAAATATGAAATGACCTGGGACGAATTTACTGACTATCTGTATGAAATCGCGCCGCAGCTCGGCGAAACGGAAGATGGCCGTAAGATTTATCCGCTCAGCGATCCGACGTCCAGTGAAGCACCTATATCGGCCTTTATGCGGCAGCGAGGATATGAGCTCTTTACGGATGACGGAAAAAGTTTGGGGTTCGGAAAAGAAGACTTATATGAATGGTTCTCGTATTGGCAGCGTTTGCGCGAAGACGGCATTATCCCTCCGGCCGATATATGGGCTGAAGAAGGCGGCCTTGATTGGGAGCAAGGGCCGATTGCAACCAACCGTATTGCGATGGAGTTCGGAAGAGCAAGCAACAACTTGATTAATTTGCAACAGGTCGTAGAGGACAATATCGACTTGATTCGCATTCCGACCGATCCGTCCCGGATCAAGTACGGGGAAATTATTATGGGCGCCAATATGGGCATATCCGCTCATTCCAAGCACCCTGAAGCAGTAGCGCAACTGATCAATTTCTGGTTGAACGACCTGGAATTTAACAAGCTGTACAACAATGACCACGGAATTACCGGTAACGAACGTTTGCTGAAAGAATGGGATCTGCCTCCGACAACACGAGAGGTGGCCGATCACTTGCAAGACGTGCTGGCGACGATCAAACCGCAGAAGCAACGACCACCTGGACAAACCGCGTTTTTTAACCAGTTGTCCAGATCGCACGAGGAGATATCTTTTGGAGTGAAATCGATTGAACAAGCCGTGGAGGACGTGTTCAGAGAAGCGGAAAAAATTTTGAAGTAATCGGGTGGCAACGGAATAGACGGGTTTCGTTTATCATTCCGTTGCCGAAAACAATTTACACTGGGGTGGTCTTGTGCCGGTAATTAAAAAATTATGGGCAAAGAACAAATATGCGATCTTTTTCCTGTCTCCGTGGTTTGTCGGGGTCATGGTGTTCGGCGCGATACCGATGCTGGTGTCCTTGTACCTGTCTTTTACGAATTACGATTTGATTCAAAATCGCACGTGGGTCGGCACGGCCAATTACGCAGAAATGTTTCTCGACGACGCCCGCTATAAAAAAGCGGTGATGGTCACGTTGAAGTATGTTTTTTTCGGCGTCCCGCTCGTTTTGGCATTTTCGCTGTCGGTCGCATTGCTGCTTAACCGGGGCATTCGCGGTCTTTCCGTATACCGCGCCGTCTACTATATCCCTTCCTTGCTCGGAGGAAGTGTGGCAATCGCGATATTGTGGCGGCAAGTGTTCGGAAGGGACGGACTTTTCAATCAAGTGCTTGCCGTATTCGGAATAGAAGGAACAAGCTGGATCAGTAATCCATCGTATGCTTTGTATACGTTGATCGCACTAAAAGTATGGCAGTTCGGTTCCCCGATGGTCATTTTCCTGGCCGGATTAAGGCAAATCCCGCGCGACGTTTATGAATCTTCCTCAATCGACGGCGCCGGAAAAATACAGCAGTTTTTCACAATTACGCTGCCTCTGTTGACGCCGATCATTTTCTTTAACATGGTCATGCAAATGATTAACGCCTTTCAGGCGTTTACCCAGGCTTATGTAATCGGGGGCGGATCGGGGGGACCGCTGGATTCCATTTTGTTTTATACGCTTTATCTTTACCAGAAAGCATTCCAGGAGTTCCAGATGGGTTACGCCTCAGCGATGGCATGGATGCTGCTTGCGATCATTGCCGTATGTACCGCTGTGCTATTCCTGACCGCCAAAAAGTGGGTTTATTATGAAAGTTAGGGGGGGATTCCGGCCTTGCCGTATCGCAAGTCAAGGTCAAAATGGATGATTTATGTCATCGTCACCGCGTTCGCACTTGTGATGATTTATCCGCTTTTGTGGATGATCAGCAGTTCCTTCAAACCGCAATCCATCATTTTCAGGGACATGGGATTGTGGCCGACATCGTTTACACTGGAAAATTATAAAGCCGGTTGGCGGGGGGTCAGCGGTATTTCGTTTACGACTTTTTATATCAATACATTGATGATTGTGGCACTAGCCATCATCGGCAACATACTTACATGCTCGATGGCGGCTTATGCCTTCAGCCGCATCGACTTTACTTTGAAAAAAACATTGTTTGCCGCCATGCTGGCGACGATTATGCTGCCTTATCATGTCGTGCTGATTCCGCAATATATGATCTTTCATCAACTTGGCTGGATCAATACGTATTATCCGCTGATCGTGCCCAAATTTTTGGCCACAGATGCTTTCTTTATTTTTTTGATGGTCCAATTTATTCGGGGATTACCCCAGGAACTGGATCAAGCGGCCATTGTGGACGGATGTAATCCGATCCAAATATACAAAAGGATCACCTTACCGCTGTTACAGCCGGCGCTCGTTACGACGTCGATCTTTACGTTCATATGGACGTGGAACGATTTTTTCAGTCAATTGATCTATATCAGTACTCCAAGATTGTTCACCATTTCACTTGGATTGCGAATGTTTCTGGATAGCGAAGGCACTTCCAACTGGGGGTCCATGTTTGCGATGTCGACGTTGTCGCTGGTTCCTGTATTTTTGTTTTTTATATTTTTCCAGAGGTTGATCATCGACGGTATTTCCACCTCAGGTCTGAAAGGCTAGGAAATTTACGACTACTACAACGTCTGCCGGTCTTTTAACAAAACGGAAGGGGCGTAACCGGTCACTTTTTTAAACACGCGGTGAAAATAAAATTGATCGCAAAAACCGAGGTAATCGGCCACTTCGGAAACGGACATGGAATTGTTCACAAGAAGTTCTTTGGCGAAGGAAATACGGACATATTGGATATATTCGATCGGTGTTTGCCCCGTGATTTCCTTAAAAATCGTACTCACGTAATTGGGTGATCGGTCGATATGTTTGGCTAGGTCCGTCACCTTTATTTTTTGGCGATAATGGTGGAAAATATATTTTTTCAGTTCCATGACATGGCTCATTTTTTTGGACTGTGTTTGCTCCCGTTCGATTTCACGCATCATTAAAGCAAGCATTTCCGTCAATATGGCCTGACAAATTTCCTTGTAGTACGGAAACTTGGCCAGCCATTGTTGGTTCAACGTCACATATCGTTGCTTGAAATAATCGAAATTGGATATTTTTACTTTTTTATACGTTTTCACATTTTTCAAAAAATGGGAGTCGTCCAGGATGTTGAAATGGGTCGAATAGCGGCAATGGCCAACCAAAGGGTCCGAAGTAGCGTAACGAAACGATCCGGCGGGGATGAAGAGAGCTTCTCCTTTTTGCAAATCGACTTTTTCGTCGTTGATCCAGTAGATCAATTTTCCGTTCGTGATGAACAGCAAAATGTCGGATTTCGTTACCGACGCCTGTTCCATTTTCCACGTATGATCGTAGTCGTGGGCATAGGATGAATGAACGACTATCATGGCGGAAGGCCCCTTCATGAATGTGTTGATTTCATTATAACAAGAGAGGGTGGAAAAAATGAAGTTGGTCAGTACATTTTGTTTTCATCCCGAGCAGTTACGGGAAATCGCTTCGATGGGAGTAAAAACGGTTCAATATCAGAGTGAACATGATCTGATCGAAGGTCGGGAGTATGAGGACGCCGACATCATTATTGCCAACCACCGGACGCTGCAAAAACCGTTTCTGGACAAATGCCGCAAATTGAAATGGGTGCAGGTTCCGCATATCGGCATCGAACGATTGCCGATGGACGAGTTACAGCGAAGAGGAATTATTGTCATTAATGCACGCGGGTCGATGGGCGTTCCTATTGCCGAGCATATCTTCTGCAACATGCTTATGCTGTGCCGCAAAAGCGCGGAAATTTTGAAAAACCAGTTTGCCCGTTCATGGACGAAAATGGGGGGATTCATCAATTTGTACGGGAAAACGGCAGGCATTATCGGCACAGGAGACGTAGGAACGGAAACGGCAAAGCGAGCCCGCGTTTTCGGAATGAAGGTGATCGGCATCAATACGGACGGCAGGCCTTTGCCCGAATTCGATCGCATATACGGACCGGATCGGATCAACGAAGTAATTGCGGAAAGCGATTTTATCATATTGACGTTACCGTTGACCGAACGTACCAAAGGAATGATCGACAGGGAACAGTTCGAACTGATGAAGCCCGGAGCTTATTTGATCAACATTTCCCGCGGAGCGCTCATTAATGAAGCGGTACTGCTCGAATACTTGCGCAACAAAAAAATCGCGGGCGCCGCACTCGACGTATTCGTCGACGAATTTCGCTTTGGTTATTTGCCGGAGGAAAGCCCGTTCTGGGAGTTGGACAACGTGATCATTACTCCGCACTGTGCCGGTGGCGGAGACAGTTTTGCGCAAAGGTTTTCCACGGTGTTCTTGCAAAATCTGCGTCTGTTTGTTAACGGTCAAGTGGAACAAATGATCAATGTACGGGAGTTCGGCAAAGGGTACTGAAAGACAAAACCTACGGGGAGGATGGACAGATGGATGGTAGCGGAAAAACAACCTCAGGCTCATTCAAAATAATTTGCGGGAGATTGATGCGAAATTGGACGTTGATTTGTTGATTCATGAGTTGAAAACATATCCAGGATGCACCATTTATACGTTAATGAAAGAAGTATGGAAATGATGCTGTTTTTTTGTTTTACCACTTGCAGATGACAAATCAAGTTTACAAAATGATAATTATGTAAATTTACTCATGCTAAAACACATACAATTCGCCCTTTTTGTTGACTAATCAACTATATCCATGCTATACTCAACCCAAAACGTAGATTAGTCAACTATATAGGAGGGGATGATTTGTCCGGAGAAAAGGAAAGTTTAGCCCGCTGGATTTCCGTATTGCATCGGCAGTTTCAAATTTATTTGAATCGGGAGTTGAAGGATTGCGATTTTAATTCTTCCGAGTACATCTTCTTGGTCAATTTGTATGATCGGGACAGTGTCAACCAGGAGCAGTTATCCGCCAGTTTGTTCATCGACAAAGCCGCGACGGCGCGTGCAATAAGCCGCTTGGAGAGGCTCGGATATGTGCTGAGAACCCGCGACCCTTCCGACAGCAGGGCGTACCGGGTCACGCTTACATCCAAAGGTTTGGCCATGCGCAATTTTATCAAGACCAAGCTTCGTTACTGGACCGAAACGATCTCTGCAGGGCTGACACCGGAGGAAGAGGAAGAGATGCTGCGGATCATCAAGCGGATGTCCGAAAACGCGCTTGCCGAAACCAAAGGTAATCTATAATCGTTCCGTCTTGTGAAAAAGGAGGCGAAAATGATGAGTTTTTTGCAGGATACAGAAATCAGGCCGTTTCGTATCCAAATCTCCCAAAGCGAGCTCGACGACTTGCGGAACCGTCTGGCCCGTACCCGTTGGCCTGACGAATTGCCGGATGCCGGTTGGGATTACGGCGTGCCGCTTGGCTACCTCAAGGAACTGGCGGAATTTTGGCGCACTTCATACAATTGGCGGCAGCACGAACAGCGGTTAAACGGATATCCTCAGTATACGACTACGATAGATGGGGCAAACGTTCATTTCCTGCACATTCGCTCTCCAGAGCAGGATGCGATGCCGCTCATTCTTTCCCATGGCTGGCCGGGCTCGATTGTCGAATTTCTCGACCTGATCGGCCCTCTCGCCGATCCGCGGTCTCACGGCGGTGATCCAGCTGACGCCTTTCATCTAGTCATCCCGTCTATCCCTGGATTCGGGTTCTCTGGACCTACAAGAGAAAAGGGCTGGGATACACGCCGGATCGCCCGAGCTTGGGCGGAACTGATGAAAAGGCTCGGTTACGGCCAATATGGCGCCCATGGCGGGGATTGGGGTTCGAGCATTTCCAGAATCGTGGCCGAGGTGGACCGCGAGCATGTGTGCGGCGTACATGTGAACTATTTGCATACCGTTCTGCCGAATGACGCGGATCTGAGCGGACTTTCGAAAGAGGATCAAGAAAGGCTCGAGCGCGCGCAGCGTTATCGGTCCGCCCCCGCAGGGTACATGAGGCTTCAATCGACGAGGCCGCAGACATTGTCCTACGCGCTCACGGATTCGCCTGTTGGACAACTGGCATGGATCGCAGAGAAATTTTACGAATGGACCGATCCAGCCTGCAGGGTGGACGCCGATCGAATGCTCACAAATGTCATGTTTTACTGGCTTACAAGAACCGCCGGGTCGTCGGCCCGACTGTACTACGAGAGTGCCAAGACAAAAGGAAAAATCGGATGTCCCGTACCGATGGGCGTTGCGGTATTTCCTTACGACCTGGCATTGCCGGTACGTTCTCTTGCAGAGCGCGAATATGACATTGTCCATTGGACCGAGTTTGAGCATGGCGGCCATTTTGCCGCAATGGAGGTACCGGATTTGCTGGTGCAGGATCTGCGCGCATTTTTCAGAAGGTTTCGCAGCGGGAAATTGGAATAAAACAATTTCAATGTGACTTTGATAGGATACTACACATAAAACGAATGACGACTAACGATGTAATAAGTTAATCTTATATATACTTCTTCACAAAATCCGTATTTTGTACATAAGTATAACCGGCTCCTTCAAATTAGCAAAACTTGTAAGATTTTTCATCCTTCAGCAAAACAATCAGAAAATCATTTTCATTTTCCTTCCATAATAATATGTTATGATGAGGATGAATCCGGAAGTCGGACGGACCGCAGGAACTTTTTTGGGGATGAAAACCGCCGTCAAGTAATTGGCGGCGGACAAAATATTACCTTATATGATATGACTCACAGTATGTTATCCCGTCTTGAGTCAATGTTTCTTTCTCCGTCAATGCGAAACCTCCTGAAGTCCAACCTTCCAATCCTCCCAATGATTTCACCGTCTCTTTTCACGGCATACATTTTTTATCGATAGTTCCCCTTCACTTTGCAACCATATCACATATGTATATTGTATCTGTTCCGATTGCAACGTCTTTGAATGGAGGAAAAATCGTATGCTTCCAGATAAGGACAAATGCGTGGTTTTTCACGGTACAAATCTGTTCACCGCAAAGATCATCCAATATCATGGAATTTGGTTAGATGTTCAAAGGAAGTTGACTGATTTTGGAAAAGGATTTTATGTCACCTTAAACTCCAAGCAAGCAAAAAGCTGGGCCCGTGTGAAGGCAATGAACCCCCAGATTCATCCGAGAATACTGAAACGATTAAAGATGACCAAAGATCAATATTTTAATTGTTCGGATACAAGAACACCGGCGTATTTGGCTTTTGAGCTTGATTTAAATAAACTGCGTCAACTGAATGGAAAAATTTTTCCGTTGCCCCATGAACCGCGATGGGCTGAATATCAACAGACATGGGAAATGTTTGTTCAAAAATGCCGCTCGGGTGAAAAACATCATTATGATTACGTTTATGGACCGATTGGAGGAAGCCATCCGTCCGATCCTAATAAATTTACATTCTCTGAAACAAAAGAGCAGCTATCTTTGAATACGGAAGCTTCCATCCGTTGTTTGACAAATTTGATGGTTCTGACCATGAAACCTGAGAAGAAGCATGATGAAAAAACGACACTGAATCAAAGGTTTAAACATTCTAAATATGATGCAGATTTTCGAGACAATGATCATCATTTTTGGAACGAAATACGTAATAAGGTAATGTCTATCGGCCATTTAACCGGCACTCAAGCGGATCAAATCCATATCCAAATCTTGGTTAGCCTTGCGATTTAGAGAATTGGATTCAATCATTTTTCATGAACCGACTGCTTATTGGGCATTTTCAATTTTATATGGTGAAAATAAATTGTGGTACGAGGATTATGAAATGGCTATGATGAGGAAAATAAAGTCATATGAAAAGTAACCGATCTCAAGACAACGTTATTTTGTTTGTTTTTGATCGGGGTACATACGGTCAAGAACATCATCATAATCAAAATCTTTTATATAGAAGTGCCGTGTTTCCCCTTATGCTGATTTTTCAGCAGCAATTTCCCTGTTGCAAAAACACGTTCGGGCAAAAGCTCAGAACCTCTTTTCGATCCGAGATTTTTCGACGGGAGTCTGTATTTTATGCCCCCCTTCTCCAAAAATTTAGCATACGGAACCGGATCAACAAAACGATTACCGGCAATAAGCGTTAATCCGTTTTGATTGTCGTAAAGCCGATAGCTATCGACCAAATTCTTAATGCATTCAAAAGTTTTCGGTACAAGGCGATGCGTAGTTTCGACAACTTCATGCGGTATCCTTCTTCCCGTAATCTTGGTACGTTCATCCGCACGTTGCTTCGCCAATTCCAAAGGGATGTCGACTACATAAACATGAACCGCATAACCGGATCTTTTTAACGTTGTAACCAATTTTTCATATTTTTTTGTTTTCGCCATGGTCCCTTCATAAATCAGATGTTTTCGACTCGTAATAAGTTGTTTCAACAGCAATGCCGCTATATCGCAGGATTCTTTATGGACGAGACGAGCCGCATTTTCGGGGTCGTATTTTTTCAAACGTTCATATTCCGGGATGTATTCCTTGATGTCGTCCGGATCTACCGCTGTTGTCCGTATTCCTATCGCCGCAAGCTCTTTCACAATGATAGTCTCCCGCATTGTAGTTTTACCCGAGGCACTGCCCCCACCGATGAGAACGGCTATCGGTCGCTGCCCTTTCTTTGGTGAGCCGGCCTTCTTCATCATCTTGTTGACGATTTTCATATGCATCCTGTGGCGTTTCGGCGTATAAAGATAGCCGTTTGCAGAATAAAAATCCTTTGTTTCCTTTTCTAATCCCCGATAAACCCGGAACCCCCGTATCGATTTCCGAGCTCTGTCAAGGACTTGTTTTAATCCGCCTAATTTCTTGATCATGAATTGTTTCACCTATTTCAACTTATGCGTTGCAAAATCAATTGCTTTTTTTTTTATATTGTGAAATGAAGAGCCGTCCGCAAAAAGTCCGATTCGACGACCTTTTGGGACAGCCCCGTATAACGTTAGCTTTGAAGCTCCGTCAAATAATCGGCCAGTTGGTTCCAGGTTTCGGTTATGCCCTGAATGACGCCCATATCCAACACAGACTTGAGTGCTTCTTCCGTCGCGTATTGCGTACGGCTGATCAACTTCGTTTTGCCGTCATGTTCAATGAATTCCAATGTAATTCGCGCCTCCGGCATGTTTTTGTCGACGTTGCCTTCCGCATCGGAAAACATGTCGGAGTACACGATCCGCTCCGGTTCCACGATTTCATGAAATATCGCCTTGCCCCACGATTCCTGACCGAAATATTCCTGGCTTTCATCATCGCATTTCATGCAATAATGCCATACTCCTCCCGGAATCAAATATTGTGCAGCATTCAGATAACCAATATTTACAGAAAGTCTTTATTACTGAATCAATCTTTTATATGATAAGAGAGTAAGCAGATATCTTTGCACCCAGCCCGCACATTTTACAAATTATTGTTTGAAAGCGAGGGTCACACGATGACAGAATCTATACTGTCCAAACGGCCTTTGGGCAAAACAGGATTGTACGTTACCCCACTTTGCGTGGGAGGCGCCCCGCTCGGGGACATGCCGGAAACTTTCGCTTATAGCGCGCCGGAAGAAAACGCGTTGGCAACCATTCGTGCCGCTTTCGCAAGCCCCATCAACTTCCTCGATACGGCTGCGGCCTACGGTGACGGAGAAAGCGAGCGGCGAATCGGAAAGGTCATTAAGGAGATGGGCGGTCTCCCACCGGGATTTGTACTCGCAACCAAAGCCGACCGGTGTTTAAAAACAGGCGATTTCAGCGGTGAACAAATAAAGCGATCAATTGAAGGGAGTCTTGAGCGCCTGGGACTGGATCGTCTGCAATATGTTTACATACATGATCCGGAACATACGACTTTTGAAAATGTCATGGGTCCCGGTGGACCGCTTGAAGTGCTGAAAAATTATAAGGATCAGGGAGTCATCGAACACATAGGCATTTCCGGCGGGCCTATCAAGATGCTCATTCGTTATGTAGAAACAGGCGAATTTAGCGCCGTAGAAACCCACAACCGCTACACCCTGCTCAACCGCTCGGCAGAGCCTCTGCTTGATGTGGCCAACCGATTGGGCGTAGCGGTCATCAATGCGGCGCCTTATGGCAGCGGCATGTTGGCTAAAGGGCCGGATGCCTATGCACGGTACGCCTATACCGATGCACCTCCTTCGTTGATCGAACGCGCAAGAAAAATTGCGGCAATATGTCAGGAATTTAATGTGCCTCTTGCCGCCGCGGCGCTACAATTCTCCATGCGCGATCCCCGAATCACGAGTACGGTCGTCGGCATGACAAAACCGGAAAGAGTGACCCAAACGCTTGAACTTGCTCGTTATCCTATTCCTTCCGAGCTTTGGTCCGCATTGGAAGAGGTCGGATATGACATGGACGATCCCGAAGCGAATCGGTTCCCGTGGTTGGAAAGGTAAACTGAAAGGTTTCCATTATATTTTATATTTCGAACACACTTTCTATTACTTTAGAAATATCCGTGAATGTTATGTTGTTTTGTTGAACTATGATGCAACACCGTACGGAAGATCCGTACGGTGTTGCGTTTAAATGACAAATTACCCGGTTATCCATTCTTTCGGCGTGAAGAGACCGAAAAAGAAAAGCCCCCATCGCCATGATGGGAGCATATTACTATTTTCCAAGAGGACGTCTAAACTTTCGTGTAATTGGTAACAATATCCACAAAGGAGATGTTATCAATGGAAGAAAGAAAGAGCGAACTCGTCAGATTGTTAGCGCAGGA